>Ga0209395_1000994_pt1 | contig 40964 bp, 38 predicted proteins | sample GOMGulsemesocosm_3_FD_184635 | JGI IMG/M metagenome (GOLD analysis project Ga0209395, IMG submission 184635) | Methane-oxidizing microbial communities from mesocosms in the Gulf of Mexico - GOM9D Gulf of Mexico (SPAdes) (version 2) | ecosystem: Environmental > Aquatic > Marine > Cold seeps...
AGTTAGTCATCAGTTGTTAGCTTTAGCGAATAACTGATGACTAATCATTATAGACTAAATTTCCTCACTATACAAATGTGGAATAACTTTAACTAACTTCACCATATTGTTTTCTACTTCTAAAATTTCCATCGGATAACCACAGATACGTAAGCTTATTTTCCCTGTAGGTATCTCTTCTAGATGTTCTAAAATCAAACCATTTAACGTTCGTGGTCCATCGGTCGGTAATGTCCAACCCATCTCTTTATTGATATCTCGAATACCTAAGCTACCTTCGATGATGTATGAATCATCATGTTGCTTATGTATCTCCTGAGAGCTAGCTGGTTCACGGGTTGTTGTAAAGTCACCTACAATCTCTTCTAAAATATCAGCAAGTGTCACTAAACCTTGAATATCACCGTATTCGTCTATTACTAGGCCTATACGCTCTTTATTGTGTTGGAACTTAATAAGCTGAGTATTAAGTGGTGTGCCTTCTGGGATGAAGTACAGCTCACGCACGCTACGTAATAAAGTAGTTTTGGTGAAATCTTCTTTTAACAGAATAAGCAAGGAATCACGCGCGTGTACAAAACCGATCGCGTCATCAATAGTGTCACGATATAACAGGGTCATCGTATGGGTACGGTGCTTCAGTTGTTTTAAGATGGTTTCCCAGTCTTGGTTAATGTCGATTGCCGCTATCTCATTACGCGGGATCATAATCTCATCCACCGTCACTTTTTCAAGTTCTAGAATACTTAATAACATCTGTTGGTGATGTGCAGGAATCATTGAGCCAGCTTCATGTACTACCGAGCGTAATTCATCACTTGAAAGTGCATTATCATTTTGATGATTAACATTAATACCAAAAATCCGTAATAAACCATTAGATATACCATTAATCATCCACACTAGTGGGCTTAATATTTTTTGTAATGGGGTTAATATCAATGAACTTGGGAACGCTATTTTCTCTGGGTATAACACTGCTAAGGTTTTTGGTGTAACCTCGGCAAAAATAAGAATGACTAATGTTAAGGCACCTGTTGCGATTGCAATGCCGGCATCCCCAAAAAGGCGTTGCCCTAAAATAGTCGCTAACGCAGAGGCTAAAATATTAACTAGGTTATTACCAATAAGTATTAAACCAATCAATTTGTCAGGTTTATTTAGTAGCGCTTCTACGCGGATAGCTGTTTTATTTTTATCCTTTGCCATATGGCGCAATCGATAACGATTCAGCGACATCATGCTTGTTTCTGAGCTAGAAAAATAAGCAGAGATAACGATTAGAATAATAAGAGTTATCAATAAGGCGCTGGTGGGTATGTCGTTCAAAGTAGTCTCGTTTGTTATTAAATGTGAGTAACCCGATATTAGCGAAGAAAAACAGATAAAACAAAGTTGAATTTAGCGAACATTATAAAGATTTGAGGACAGCATAAAGATATTGAACTACTTTTAATTTAATTGTAGTAATTAAATATTTTAAAAAGGAAAGCTCATGACCCTTAAGTTAAAATTTACCTTTGCATCAGTGTTAGTTCTTATTGCATTGTTATTGCTCTCAGTAGTTAGCTTAATGATGCTTAAAAGTGCTAGTGAAACAGATAATGAAACACGTATATATCAGCTATTCAAAGGCTCTTATAATACTATTGTGCAAGTTGAAAAGATGGTTGACCAGAATTTGTTATCGATGGAAGATGGCAAAAAATTAGTAACACAGATTCTGAGGGAAAATAAATACAGTGATAATGAATATGTTTATGTTGCTGATGATGAAATGAACTTCGTTGCAACACCGTTAGATCCACAGCTTCATGGGACCAGTTTTCATGACTTCAAAGATGCAACAGGTGGTAGTGTCGGTGAGGTTCTTTTAGCCGCTGTCAATAAAGGGGCAGGTATTGCTAAGTATAACTGGAACTCTGAGCGTGATGGTAGTGTTGTAGAGATCACTTCTATTGCTCAAAAAACCCCTAAATGGGGTTGGATTGTTGGGACCGGTATTAGTAAAGCTGAAACGGACAAGCGTTTTTGGGAAACTGCAAAGTGGATGATGATGGATAGCTTGATTTTAGCGATAGTTATTTCGTTTCTATTATTCTTCTTTGTACGTGACCTGTTGCGTACTTTAGGTGGCGATCCATCAGAGGTTTTATCGGTTGTACAAAAAGTAGCTCAAGGGGATTTAGCTTTCCCTGTAAATGACGCTAATGTTTCAGCTGACAGTATCTATGGTTCAACTTTAAAAATGAAATCTTCACTGCATCATATGTTGCTTTCGGTAAATCAGTTGGTTGAAGGTTTCCGTGCTGAGCTAAATGAAGCAGATCGTCGCACTCAAGATATGGACCAAGTTTCACAATCGCAAAACAGCGAAACAGATATGGTAGCGACTGCCATGGTAGAGATGACCAGCTCTTCACAGACCGTTTCTGAGCATGCACAAAATACTGCACACGCAACACAACAGGCAGATAAAGAGGGTGAACAAGCACGTGCATTAACCGAAGCGTCTTCTGCATCATTAATGACACTAGTAACACGTGTTAGCGAAGCCGGTGAAGTGATTGAAGAGCTAGGTGGTGACGTAGATAATATCGTATCGGTACTTGATGTAATCCGCGGTATTGCTGAACAAACTAATTTATTAGCATTAAATGCAGCAATTGAAGCTGCACGTGCCGGTGAACAAGGCCGTGGCTTTGCTGTGGTAGCAGATGAAGTGCGAAGCTTAGCTGGACGTACACAGGATAGCACCACTGAGATTCAAGGTATGATTGAGCGTTTACAGAGTGCTTCATCTCGCGCAGTATCTTCAATTAATATGAGCATTGAAAATAGCCAAACAACGGTTGAGAAATCAGAAGAGAGTGCAGAAGCACTTGGTCGCATTGCTGAGTCTTTATCTACTATAACCGAGATGAGCCACCACATTGCAGAAGCTGCGGGTGAACAGTCGCGTGTTGGTGACGATATCTCGGCACGTATTAGCACTATTTCGGATAATGCTCGAAATGGTAGCGAAATAGCATCAGGCGCTAAGAGCTCAACAGAAAACATGCGTACTGCCGCTGCCAACCTAGAGGAGGAGCTAGCTAGTTTCCGCTTATAGTTATTTGTTAATGATATAGCTTGTCTATCTCATTGATTGAAACATATAAAAAAGGCTCTGATTATTCTTATATAATCAGAGCCTTTAATTTTTAGGTCGTTACAGTTTAGAAGTGCGCTTCTACACCTGCAAACAGCCCCTTATTCTCTTGTGTGAAGTCGTTAATAACCATCTCTTGGTAACGGTAACCTGCACGTACAGAGAAGTTTAATACCACAGAGTCAGGGTTAAAGGTATATGCTAAACCAATCTCAGCATCTGTTGCTTCATCATCAGTTACAGTGCCTGCAATTATCTCAGCAAAAGCATGCATGCCAACACCAGGAACATGTACTTTAGCCGCACCGTAAGCTTGACCTAGGTCAGAAGATTGACCTGCGATGTCTTCAATACTTGTATATGCCAAACCAAAGTCGAACTCAAATAGGCCATTATCAAACAATTGGTAATATAAGATACCGTTAACGGCTGAGCTTGAAGGCTCACTTGAAACACCCGAATATTCTGCGCTTAAATCCGAGTACTTTAATTTTACATTTGGAATAAGTGGGATAAAATGCTCAAGTGCAATATAACCAGAAAGATTGTTTGTATCCTCAAAACCACTGTTAATGTTGTCGTAGCTTGTTGCTGTTGTGCGGTAATCTACACCTGCGTATACGCCTAAAAAGTCAGCCATTGTTGGCATACTGATAGCTGCCGCGATAGCCGCTGCACAAATCTGTTTTTTCATTATAAATTCCAAATATTAGTGGTTGTGTTTCATTTTCTTTTTCATAGTAATTTTTTTAATTGGTGCGTCAACAATAATTTCATCACCATTATTAAAATACAGCTTCAATTTAACGGATTCACCTTCAACTAAAGGTGCCTTTAAACCAAAAAACATTATATGGAAGCTGCCTGGTTTAAGCTCAACAGTGGCATTAGCATCAATTGCAACCTCATCCACTTGACGCATCTTCATCATGCCATCGCTCATAGTGTGGCTATGTAGCTCAACACGTTCTGCAATATCACTGCTGGCTGCAACGAGAGCAAGCGACTTATCACTATTGTTGCTGATTTCCATAAATGCGGCACTATTAACCGTATGCGGTGGCGTTGCACGCACATGGGCATCTTTAATATCAAATGTTGCTGCTGTTACTAAATTGCTTAGTAACAGTGTGCTTGTTAATAGTATTGATTTTATAAATTTCATAAGTTGTTTCCATCCTTTTTGAAAAAATAATAATAAAGACCAATGGCCAGTAATATCCAAATGCCAAACTTAAAAATAAAAGTGATAGTGCTAAGTAGAATAAAACTTAGTACTAAGATTAGTGCGATTACGGTTAAACTAATGGCCGATATACCAAACATAAATAGTACAAACGCTGATAATAAAAGAGCAGCAAGTTCAAACATAATCATTCCTTAAAAATAAAAAATGCAAAGCCAGAAAACTGTGCTTTGCATTGTAGTTAGACGGCGATTAACGATTAACCGCGCAATGCTTTTTCGCCACGTGCAATACCACAAACACCAGAACGTACCACTTCCACTATTTCACTGCTCTCTTCTAGCGTAGCTAAAAAAGCATCTAATTTAGAGCAAGCACCCGTTAGTTGGATGGTGTATAGGTTAGGTGTGATATCAACGATCTGACCGCGGTAGATATCCGCACTTCGTTTAATCTCTTCACGAACTTCACTATTTGGTGTGCGCACTTTAAGCAACATTAGCTCACGTTCTACGTGTGAACCTTCTGTTAATTCAGAAACGCGTAACACATCAACTAACTTATGCAGTTGCTTCATCATCTGCTCAAGTGTTGCTTTGCAATCAACTTCAGTTGTGATTGTCATACGTGATAACGTTAAATCGTTAGTAGGAGAAACAGTTAATGATTCAATGTTATAAGCACGCTGTGCAAATAAACCAACAACACGCGCAAGTGCGCCAGATTCATTCTCTAATAATACTGAAATAATACTACGCATCGGTTCTCTCCGTTTTACTCAGGTACATGTCTTGCATACTGCCAAACTTAACTTGCATTGGGTAAACATGCTCTTCAGGATCAATCGCAACATCTACAAATACGACACGCTCTTTTAGCTCAAATGCACGTTCAAGTGCAGGCTCTAGCTCATCAATCGTATCAACTTTAATACCGATATGATTGTATGCTTCTGATAACTTAACGAAGTCTGGCACGCTGTCCATGTATGAGTGAGACTGGCGACCGCCGTAGAACATTTTCTGCCACTGTTTTACCATACCTAATGAGCGGTTATTCAATAGCAAAATAACAACAGGAATGTTGTATTGCATACAAGTAGATAGTTCTTGAATATTCATTTGAATCGAACCATCACCCGTTACACATACTACAGGGCGATCAGGAAACGCTATTTTACATCCCATTGCAGCAGGTAAACCAAAGCCCATTGTGCCTGCGCCACCTGAGTTAATCCATTGGCGAGGTTCTTTAAATGGGTAGTATTGAGCTGCAACCATTTGATGCTGGCCAACATCTGAAGTGACAATTGCATCACCTTTGGTTACTTTATATAAACACTCAATAACTTGTTGTGGTTTGATGTGCGTATCAGATTTTTCGTAAGCAAGGCAATCTTTAGCGCGCCATTCATTAATTTGATCCCACCAAGCATCAATACTTTCACTGTCATTGGTTGCTTTAGTTTCTTCAAGTAGGTCTAGCATCTGCTGCAGAACAACTTCAATTGAGCCTACAATAGGTAAATCTGCATGAATATTTTTAGAAATAGACGTTGGGTCGATATCTATTTGCATAATTTTTGCGTTTGGACAGAATTTATCAACATTATTGGTTACGCGGTCGTCAAAACGAGCGCCAGCAGAAAAGATAAGATCTGCATTATGCATTGATAAGTTGGCCTCATAAGTGCCATGCATACCTAACATACCGATAAATTGTTTGTGCTCACCTGGGAATGCACCAAGACCCATTAGGGTATTGGTTACTGGTAAGTTTAGCTTTTCAGCTAGCTCTAATACTTGTTTTGAGGCATTGGCAATAATTGAGCCACCACCTACATATAAAACCGGTTTTTTAGCGCTTAACAGTGCTGCGACAGCACGTTTTATTTGCCCTTTATGACCACTTAGTGTTGGGCTATATGAACGTAAGCTAACACTCTTAGGGTATTCATAAGGGAATTTGTTCAGTGGGTTTTGTACGTCTTTAGGCAGATCGATAACCACTGGACCAGGTCGGCCTGTTGATGCAATATAAAATGCTTTTTTGATTGCAATTGGGATCTCTTCCGCGGTGCGACATGAAAAACTATGTTTTACCACTGGGCGAGATACACCAATCATGTCGGTTTCTTGGAATGCATCATCTCCGATCCAGTTGGTTGGAACCTGGCCAGATAAAACAACAAGAGGAATCGAGTCCATGTAAGCCGTTGCAATACCGGTAATACAGTTTGTTGCGCCAGGACCTGCTGTTACTAATACTGTGCCGACTTTTCCGGTTGCACGTGAGTATGCGTCTGCCATATGTACAGCAGCTTGCTCATGGCGTACTAAATAATGTTCAATTTTATCCGATTGAAAAATCGCATCGTAAATATCTAAAACACTGCCACCGGGGTAACCGAAAATATGTTCAATACCTTCGTCTTGTAGAGAGCGCACAACCATTTCTGCGCCAGATAACATTTCCATAATTTTTCCTTGATTACTATTACAATTGGTTAATTGCGTTGCTTTTTACCTGTATCGGGTAAGAAGCAAACCTTATTTATCACTCAAACGCTATAAATAGCGGAAGGTAATAAGTGGACGTTAACTGTACTGTAATAAAAATTAATTGCACCCCTAATGTGTTAAAAACAACTTATTTTATTGTTTAAAATTAAAAGAATTAATGTGAAGTAGGAAAATGCTGATAGGTGGACTATTTTAATACAAGAAAAGGAGAATAATATGAACGACCATGTGCTTGTATGTCCACAGTGTCAGGTTATTAATCATGTCTCATCTAATGAGTTTGCCAATGTACCTGTTTGCAACGATTGTGATGCTTTGTTATTGCCTAAAATGCCTATTGAAGCGAATGAAAAACTATTTAATCGTTTTGTTACCCACTCAACTCTGCCTGTTGTGGTAGATTTTTGGGGACCATGGTCAGGTACTAGTCATGAGATGGCGGAAGTAATAAGTTCGTTAGCGAATACATTTAAAAGTGATGCTCTTTTTTTAAGGGTTAACAGTGAGCAAGAGCAAGTACTTGCAAATGATTATAAACTACTGGATATCCCTACTTTTATTTTGTTTATATCTGGTCTTGAATACCATCGACTGCACGGCTCAATCAGTAAGCGTGAATTTCATAGTTGGTTAGAGCGTTACCTGCGTATTAAACGTAAAAAAGCTGAACATCACCCCTCATCGGTCTAATTGCCCTAAACAGGGCTTTTATTTTTACTCTGCACTATATATTTCTGCTTAGATTGGTTAAAATTCGCCTCTTTTTTAAATTCAAATCTAGAGACTATCGATGTTTGAAATCAATCCAGTTTTAAATAAAGTAAAAGACCTCACTGAGCGCGCTGAATTGCTTAGGGGGTACCTTTGACTATGATGCTAAATCAGAGCGTTTAGAAGAGGTTAGCCGCGAACTTGAGTCTCCGGAAGTTTGGAATGAACCTGAACGTGCACAAGCATTAGGTAAAGAGCGAAGCGCACTAGAATTAGTTGTTGAAACTATTGATGCTTTAGATTCTGGTTGCGAAGAGATTCAAATGCTAGTGGACATGGCTGTTGAAGAGAGTGATCAAGATAGTTTTGATGAAGCGGTAAGCGAAGCTGATGAACTTGAGAAAAAACTCGAGATTCTTGAATTTCGCCGCATGTTTGCGGGGCAAAATGATGCTTGCTCATGTTACCTCGATATCCAATCGGGCTCTGGCGGAACAGAAGCACAAGATTGGGCCAATATGCTTCTACGTATGTATCTACGTTGGGGTGAAGCAAACGGTTATAAAACTGAGTTGATGGAAGTTTCTGCTGGTGATGTTGCTGGCATTAAAGGCGCAACGATTCGTTTTAGTGGTGAATATGCATACGGTTGGTTACGCACTGAAACAGGTGTGCATCGTTTAGTGCGTAAATCACCTTTTGATTCATCGGGTAAACGCCATACCTCGTTTGCATCTGCATTTATCTACCCTGAAGTAGAAGATAATATTGATATTACCATTAACCCTGCAGAGTTACGTATCGATGTATATCGTGCCTCGGGTGCTGGTGGTCAGCACGTAAATACAACAGAATCTGCGGTACGTATTACCCATGTACCCACCAATATTGTTGTACAGTGTCAGAACGATCGCTCACAACATAAGAATAAAGACCAAGCGATGAAGCAGTTAAAAGCAAAGCTCTATGAGCATGAGTTGCAGCTTCAAAACGCAGAAAAACAGATCAGCGAAGATAACAAATCAGATATCGGCTGGGGAAGTCAAATACGCTCATATGTATTAGATGATGCGCGTATCAAAGATTTAAGAACTGGTATCGAAAGCCGTAACCCACAGCGGGTTTTAGATGGCGAACTAAACCAATTTATTGAAGCAAGCTTAAAATCAGGCTTGTAATAAAAAATTATAGTAAAAACTAAACAGATAGGAATTATCATGTCAGAGCAAAACAAAGCAGAAGCACCGCAAGAAGAGTTAAATGATATTTTAGCTGCACGTAAAGAAAAACTGGATGCGATGCGCGAAAAAGGGCAAGCATTTCCAAATGACTTCCGTCGTAAAGACATCTCTGACAAGTTACATGCTAAATACAATGAAAAAACCAAAGAAGAGCTAGAAGAATTAGCGGTAGAAGTTACTGTTGCTGGCCGTATGATGACGCGTCGCATTATGGGTAAAGCAAGCTTTGCAACAATTCAAGACATGGGCGGTCGTGTTCAAGTTTATGTTGCTCGTGATAATTTAGCTGAGGGTTTCTACAACACTGAATTTAAAAAATGGGATTTAGGCGATATCGTTGGCGCTAAAGGTGTTTTATTCAAAACTAAAACAGATGAACTAAGTATTAAAGTAAGCGAAATTCGTATTCTTACTAAAGCGCTACGTCCACTACCTGATAAATTCCACGGCCTGTCGGATACAGAAGCATGTTACCGCCAGCGTTATCTTGATCTGATTGCTAACGAAGAGTCACGTAAAACATTTATCTTGCGTAATAAGATAGTGACGTCTATCCGTAACTATCTAAATGAACGAGAGTTTATGGAAGTAGAAACGCCAATGCTACAAGCGATTCCAGGTGGCGCAACAGCACGTCCATTTGAAACATTCCATAATGCGTTAGATCTACCAATGTATTTACGTATTGCACCTGAATTAAACCTTAAGCGTTTAGTGGTTGGTGGTTTTGAGCGAGTATTCGAAATTAACCGTAGCTTCCGTAATGAAGGTGTTTCAACGCGTCATAACCCAGAGTTCACAATGATTGAATTCTACCAAGCTTACGCTGATTACATTGACCTAATGAACTTAACAGAAGATATGTTACGTAACATTACTGAAAACGTATTAGGTTCAAGCGTAGTAAATTACGGTGAAGAAGTATTTGATTTTGGTAAGCCATTCATCCGTATGACCATGAAAGAGTCAGTGCTTGAATACAACGAAGGTATTGAAGCGATTGAACTTGATAGCATGGAAGGTTTAAAAGCCGTTGCTAAGCGTTTCAACGTTAACCTGAAAGATAGCTGGGGAGAAGGCAAAGTATTAACTGAGATCTTTGAAGAAACAGCTGAGCATAAACTAATGCAACCTACGTTCATTACTGCTTATCCTGCGGAGGTTTCACCGCTTGCTCGTCGTAACGATGAAAACCCAGACGTAACAGATCGTTTTGAGTTCTTCGTTGGTGGTCGTGAGCTTGCCAATGGTTTCTCTGAGTTAAATGACTCACAAGACCAAGCGCAGCGTTTCATGGATCAAGTTGCGCAGAAAGATGCGGGTGATGATGAGGCGATGTTCTACGATGCAGATTACATCACTGCACTAGAGCACGGTTTACCACCAACAGCCGGTGAAGGTATCGGTATCGACCGTTTAGTTATGTTGTTCACAGATAGCCATACGATTCGTGACGTTTTACTATTCCCACATATGCGACCACAAGCAAAATAGTGCAGGAATAAGCTGTCAGCCTTAACGGTCTGTTGTGAGCAAAGCTAAAACAGAGAGCCTCGTTTTATTCGGGGCTTTTTTATGTGGATAGTTAAAAGTAGATTATGGGTACTTAGAGGATGTTAACACAACTAAATCGTGAGGCTTTATTGAATAATAAAGCTTTAAAAAAAGTGCTTGATAAGATGCCTGAGGCTGTACAGGATAGCTTTACCAATGAGCAGTTAGAAGGAATTAAAAGCACCTTAGAAGCAACGACCTGGAAAAAATATAGTCTTGATGTTCGAAGTTCAATCTCATTTTTTAGTTATCATTATTATTATGTTTTAATTGCAGGGCGAGACCAACGTGGAATGAGCCACGAAGAGATTCGTTTCAAACGACTAATGTATTTAACCTGCTTTTCTCTGTTTATCGCTTTTTCGGCATTGTTAGGTTTATTAGTGATCTATCTAATCAAGTCTGCAGTGGGGATCGATCTATTTCCAAACTTTTCATTAGGTATATGGAGTGGGTTTAAAGAAGTATTAAATCTCTAGTTCTTTGATCTATATAATCTGAATATAGGTAAGTAAGCTGGCTAGTTATTAGTGAAAGCGACTGCCAGGGGGAGGGATTTTGATTTATTAGCAAATAACAGTGAAAGCTGATTGCTGTTGATAAATAGCAAAAAAAATACTCTACTCCAAAGTAGGTGTCTTTTATTCAAGTTTGTTAATGGAAGGTTGCTCTTCGCCAACAACTTCAAGTGCAACTACTGAATAAGCTTCAGAGTCAGTGCCCATAAAGAGTGAAATTGTCTTTGGTTCTTGCATTTCAGGCAAAAACTTATTGTTACAAAGTAAGCACTCGAAAGCGGGGATATTTATAGCAAAGTTATTAAGGGAAGATTACTCTTCGCCAACCACCTCTAGTGTAACTACTGAAAAAACTTCAGAGTCAGTGTCCATAAAGAATAAAACTGTCTCTGTTTCTTGAATTTCAGGCAAAAACTTCTTGTTACAAAGTAAGCACTCGAAAGCGGGTGTTTTTATAGCAAAGTTATTAAGGGAAGATTACTCTTCGCCAACAACTTCGATTGCAACAACTGAAGAACCTTCAGAGCCAGTGTCCATAAAGAGTGAAACTGTCTCTGTTTCTTGAATTTCAGGCAAAAACTTCTTGTTACAAAGTAAGCACTCGAAAGCAGGTATCTTTAATTCGAACCTGTTAAGGGAAAATTACTCTTCGCCAACAACTTCTAATGTAACTACTGCAGAAGCGTCTGAGCCAGTGTTCATAAAGAGTGAAACTGCCTTTGTTTCTTAAATTCTAGGCAAAAAAATACCCGCTCGAAAGCAGGTATTTTTATATTGAACTTGTTAAGGGAAGATTACTCTTCGCTAACAACTTCTAATGTAACTACTGCAGAAGCGTCTGAGCCAGTGTTCATAAAGAGTGAAACTGTCTTTGTTTCTTGAATTTTAGGCAAAAAAATACCCGCTCGAAAGCAGGTATCTTTAATTCGAACCTGTTAAGGGAAGATTACTCTTCGCCAACAACTTCAAGTGTAACAACTGAAGAAACTTCAGAGTGTACAGAAACTGTAATCTCGTAAGTACCAGTGTTACGTAAAGCGCCTTCAGGAAGACGAACTTCACTTTTAACTACAGCTACACCAGCAGCAGAGATTGCATCAGCAATATCACGCGTACCGATTGAACCAAATAGTTTACCTTCATCACCAGATTTAGAAGTGATAACAACCGCTTCTAAAGCTTCAAGTGCAGTTCCACGTGCTTGTGCAGCAGCAAGGTTAGCAGCTTGCTTAGCTTCTAATTCAGCACGACGTGCTTCAAAAGCTTCTAAGTTTGCTTTGTTTGCTGGTACAGCTTTTTGCTGTGGGAAAAGAAAGTTACGTGCGTAACCTGCTTTAACGTTCACTTTATCGCCAAGTTTACCAAGGTTAGCAACTGTATCTTGTAGGATAATTTCCATAATATATAGCTCCTATTTACTTGTGTAAATCTGTGTAAGGAATAAGTGACAAGTAACGTGCACGTTTGATAGCGCGCGCTAGTTGACGTTGGTATTTTGCACTTGTGCCAGTAATACGGCTTGGTACAATTTTACCACTTTCAGTAATGTAATTTTTTAACGTAGCTACGTCTTTGTAATCAATTTCGCTAACACCTTCAGCAGTGAAGCGACAGAATTTACGACGGCGGAAGTAACGAGCCATGGTATTTCCTCAAATTTGTTCTATGTACTGAGCGTGCAACACTAATTTGCCAACCTTGTTGGCGCTTTGTTGAAAAGTGATAAAACCACTTACTCTAAGCTGCATGCCTTTCGATAATTTATTTTTTAACTGAGTAGCGAGTGTTCCACTAATTGCAATGGGCATATAACAATATGCATTGCGTGGTAACTCAACCTCTTTCTGCACAGAACGATGCTCGATTGTAAAACTACAATGTTCAACACCACCTGGACTAATTTTGAATGTTGGCTTTTCAGTAACAACACCCGATAAACGCAGAAAGTTTTCAGTCACTAAGTTTCTTATGCTTCAGCAGTTGCTTCTGGAGCAGCTTCTGGGCGTGGAGCACGAGGAGCACGTTCAGCACGTTCTTCTTTTGCTTTAGCCACTACAGATGCTTCAGTTACAGCAGCTTTAGTACGCATGATCATGTTGCGGATCACAGCATCGTTGAAACGGAAAGCAGTTTCCAGATCATCGATTACTTTTTGCTCTGCTTCAATGTTCATAAGAACATAGTGTGCTTTGTGAAGTTTGTTGATTGGGTAAGCCAGTTGACGACGGCCCCAGTCTTCAAGACGGTGAATCGTACCACCAGCTTCTGTAATAGATGCTGTGTAACGTTCTACCATACCATTTACTTGTTCACTCTGATCAGGGTGAACCATAACTACGATTTCATAATGACGCATATAAAAATCGCTCCTTACGGGTTAGTAGCTTCTTAACTTGGATCAGCCGTACCAAATAGAAGCAAGGAACAAAAAGAGTGGCTGATTTAAGGCGACAAATTGTACAGTTTCATCCTATTTAACGCAAGCAAAGTTTGTATTTACATTTCAATGATTGCATCTCGTTGTTAACTATCTAAAATAGTCGTTTAATTAACTTTTTAGGTATTATTTGGTGAATTCTCGGTGGTTTTATATCTTATTGGCTAATGTAGCGGTGCTCTCCGTGAATGTTTGGCTATTTGTTGATAAATTACAACCACAAGAACCTATCGACCTTCCTGTTACTACTCCCGCTGAACCAGTAAAAAATAAAACAAAAGATTGGGGGATATCATCCATCGAAGGTTTCCACTTTACTTTAAATGATCCACTTGCGAAAAAAAAAATGGATTTACCCCCACCTATTTTAAAAGAGCAAGATTTAAAAGCGCAACTCAGCACTGCTCAAAAAACTATCTCTCAAAAGAACTATAAGATAAAAAAACAACAGCAAAAGAGTGCGCTACAGGCAAAAGAAATCGCGAAGTTAGAAAAGCACAACAATAGACTACAGAGGCAGTTGTTTTTGTTAGATGCTGAACAGAATCGTCGTGAAGAGAAATTAGCCCAAAGTAGAAGGGTAATTGAGCGTTTAGAGATAGAAAAACAGCAAGCACAGAAAAATCCATTTAAAACTGATGTAGAGCTAATGAAAAAGTCCATAGACTCGAAACCAGACCTCATTAAGCTAAAGCATGCGAAAACAACGTCTGCAGGCCCATCTTCGATAGAGGAGGTACTTAAAGATAAAGTAGAACAGGGGGCTTTCTCGGGTTCAATAGAGTTTGGTTTTGTATATGAGCAAGACAACCAAGTTACTAAAGCGGTAAATGGGCGTTTGATTTTAGATTATGACCAGCCTGAACAATACAATATTAATAGTGATCTTGATTTTGAATTTGAAAATGAAGATGGTGAAACAAGTACTGAAAAATATCGTTGGCAGCTACAATCTGATTACAATTTAGATCCGGTTAATCTTGTGTTTGCTCGAAGTGATATCAGCCGCAGTCAATTCGCTAGTTATGAGCAAGAAGATATTTTTACTATGGGTTATGGGCGTATATTTTTTAATACAGAAAAACATAAATTTAATGTTGAATTCGGTCCTGGTTATCGTTTTTCAGTGCCAAATATTGGTGAGGATGCGGTTTCAATTGATGAGTTTATCGTACGAACGCGTCTAAATTACGAGAGAATTGTTACTGATAGTTTGCAGTTGAAAGTAGATACGGTGTTAGAAGCAGGGCACAGTAACAGTGTTTACACCCTAAGCTTTAAAGCACAAAACCGACTCTATCAAGAGTTATATCTAATTTTTGATTTTGAATACAAATTCACCGAAAATGTACCTGTAGATACTGTTAATGAAGAGGTAAGTAGTGGATTGAGCTTGTTGTACGCTTTTTAAATATGCTGAAGGCAAGAAGCTTGAATGCTGAAAAGTGGAATAATCTTATAGCATTCAAGCTTTATAGTTTGGGATTAGCGACGTTGACGCACTACCTCATATAAACACACGCCCGTTGCGACTGAAACATTCAAGCTTGAAACGGCACCTGCCATTGGTAGTTTGATGAGTTCATCACAATGTTCGCGGGTTAAGCGGCGTAAGCCTTTGCCTTCTGCACCCATTGCAATAGCGATACCACCAGCAAACTTACAATCGTAAACCTCTTGCTCAGCTTCGCCGGCTGTGCCGTACAGCCAAATACCCTTCTCTTGCAAGTTGCGCATACAGCGAGCAAGGTTAGTGACATGAATCAGTGGCATAGACTCTGCTGCGCCACAGGCTACTTTACGTACTACCGGTGTAAAGCTGGCTGAGTTATCTTTAGGAATAATCACTGCGTGTACGCCTGCAGCATCGGCGCTACGTAAACAAGCACCTAAGTTATGTGGATCTGTTACACCATCTAAAATAAGCAAGAATGGTGGCTCAGTTAAGTTATCTAAAATTGGCTCTAAATCATTATCGGTTAATACTTTTGCGACTTTGATACGTGCAATGATGCCTTGATGTTGCTCGTCATTAGATTTTTCATCTAATGACTTGCGTTGCATCGGTTGTACTGATATTCCCCACTCTTGTGCTTTTACTGTGATGTCTGTTAGGCGTTGATCATCACGACCTTTCAGAGTGTAAATTTCGATTACACGTTCAGGTTGTTGCTCTAATAGGGCGTCAACGGCGTGCATGCCGTAAATTAGTTCACTTTTGCTCATCTTACTTATCTCTTTATAAAGAGGCGAAACTCATGTTTCACCTATAGATCTTATTATGCTTTTGTATTGTTCGATTTTGCCTTGGCGCGTGCAGCGCGACCAGGGCGTTTCTTTTTCGCGGTTGTTTTTTTCTTTTTAGAAGATGAGGTGTTTTTTTCACCCTGTGCCACTTTATTCTTAGGCTTTTTCTTCTGTTTATTCGCTTTTTTTCGTTTTGCTAACAGTTGCTCTTCTGTTTCTTTATCAACTGCTTTTATCAGTGGTTGTTCATTATGTTTATTGCTAGTTTTACGATCTTTATGTTTCTTTTCTTTATTGCGTGCACGTTTATCCATTGGGCGATCTTTTTCAGGTTTATCACCTTTTTTCAAACCGCGTTTACGCTGACCTGCAAGCTCTTCATCAGCTAATTCAAAGTCGATTTTTTTATCGTCTAAGTTTACAGATAAAACCTTAACTTCTAATACATCACCAATACGGTAAGTTCGACCAGTGCGTTCGCCTTTAAGTGTTTGTTTGCCTGCATCAAAAATATAATAATCGCTGATCAAACCTGTTACATGAACTAGGCCATCAATATGAATGTCGTTCAAACGTACAAAGAAACCAAAGTTAGTCACGGCAGCAATAGTGCCAACCATGACATCACCGATGTGATCCTGCATATATTCGCATTTAAGTGCATCTGCCACATCACGTGTTGCATCATCAGCACGACGTTCAGTCATAGAGCAGTGCTCACCTAATTCGCCCATTTCACTGTGCTGGTAATGGAAGCCACCTGTTTCAGTCCATTTCGACTTTAACTGGCCTTTCTCTTGATGTTTCACAAGGTATTTAATCGCACGATGTAGAATTAAATCAGGGTAACGGCGAATTGGTGAGGTGAAGTGAGAGTACTCGCCTAATGCTAAACCAAAGTGACCTAGGTTTTCATCTTGATAAACGGCTTGCTTCATTGAACGTAATAACATTGTTTGTAATAATTCGCTGTCTTCACGGCCAGCAAATAGTTCGGCTAAATCAGCGTAATCACGTGGTGCTGGTTTATCTCCACCACCAAGGCTTAAGCCCAACTCACCAAGGAATGAGCGGAAGTTAACTAGCTTCTCTTCACTCGGTGTTTCATGCACACGGAATAATGCAGCCGCTTGTGCGTTTTCAATTAGTCGTGCAGAGGCAACATTGGCACAAATCATACACTCTTCGATTATTTTGTGTGCATCGTTGCGCACTAGTGGCTCAATTGATTCGATTTTACGGTTTTCATCAAAAATGAAACGTGTCTCTAATGTTTCAAACTCCATGCCACCACGAATATGACGTGCTTTTTTGAATGCTTTATAAAGGTGTTCTAGTTCTTCTAAATGTGGCACTAGTGGATTATATTGCTCGCGTAATGCTTCATCACCTTCCAGTATTTTAGCTACTTTAGTGTAGGTAAAGCGTGCGTGTGAGTTCATCACTGCTTCGTAGAATTTGTAGTCTTTTAGGTGACCATCTTTACCAATTACCATTTCGCTAACCATACATAGACGATTAACCTGTGGATTCAAAGAGCAGAGTCCGTTAGAGAGTACTTCAGGCAACATCGGGATTACTTGGTCAGGAAAATACACCGAATTACCACGATTAATCGCTTCTTTATCTAAAATGGTATTGTTGCGTACGTAATAACTTACATCGGCGATAGCAACCCATAAACGCCAGCCACCATTTGCTTCTTTTTGACAAAAAACGGCATCATCAAAATCACGAGCATCTTCACCATCAATGGTTACGAGTGGCAGTTCACGAAGATCAACGCGGCCTTCAATCGCGTGATCCGGTACAAACTCACCAAATACTTTTAACTCTTTATCTAACCCTTCTGGCCATTCATGTGGAATATCATGAGTACGCAGCGCAATTTCAACTTCCATGCCCGGCTCCATATCTTGACCTAATACTTCGGTAATATTACCTAGTGCGCTAAAACGAGCTTTAGGGCGTTTTAGTATTTCAACCACTACAATTTGCCCATGACGTGCGCCACAGTTGTTCTCTTTATTAATAAGGATCTGCTGGTTAATACGTGAATCATCAGGAATAACCATCGCTAAACCATCTTCAACAAAGTAGCGCCCGACAATTGTGCCTGTGCGAGCTTCAAGTAAACGTACAAATCGAGCTTCAGTACGACCACGAGAATCGACTTTTACTGGTTGCGCTAAAATTTCGTCTCCATGGAAAAGGAAACGCATTTGATGTGCTGGTAAGAATAGGTCTTTTTCTTGATCTGGGCTCTTTAAAAAGCCGAAGCCATCTTTATGACCAATAACAACACCTTTAACTAAATCTAATTTATCAGGTAGAGCGTAAGTCGCATTACGACACCAAACAAGTTGACCATCACGCTCCATCGCTTTTAAACGACGACGTAAACCTTCTGCTTCCTCTTCACTACTTAAGGAGAATGCTTTGAATATTGCATCACGCGTAATTGGCTTCGCTTGTTTTTCGAGAAATTCTAAAATGAATTCACGGCTAGGTACTGGATGTTCGTAAGTTTGTGATTCGCGTTCGAGGTGTGGGTCTTGTGTCATATTGAAGGCTCTTGATAATGTAAGTACTCAAAGTATATCTGAAAACCACTAGATCACCTTATTTATTAATCTTATGCTTATTAAAGAGTACCTTTCTCGTGTTAAAACAGTTGTTAATTAGGCAGTTTGTTCGAACAATGAGCAGTTGAACTTTATTTTTAAGAAAATCATTAAAAAAGAGTAGACAGAATTCCAAAGCTTGAGTAATATTCGCGCCACGCTAAAGACGTGAGCACCCGTAGCTCAGCTGGATAGAGCGTTGCCCTCCGGAGGCAAAGGCCACAGGTTCGACTCCTGTCGGGTGCGCCAATGTTTCGGAATGTAACAACCAGTTCTTTAGTGTTTAGTGGCGGATGTAGCTCAGTTGGTAGAGCCCCGGATTGTGATTCCGGTTGTCGCGGGTTCAATCCCCGTCATTCGCCCCATCTTTTCTTGATGTAAAACTAGATTCTCGGTGATTAGCGCAGCTTGGTAGCGCACCTGGTTTGGGACCAGGGGGTCAGAGGTTCGAATCCTCTATCACCGACCACATTTAAAAAAACCGCACTTGTTGCGGTTTTTTTTCGTCTGCAGTTTGTTAAATGAACCTCTTACAGAAACCGCCGGGGTATTCATTGGTTCGCATCCTCTATCACCAAGCACATTTGAAAAGCCCGTTTGATTGAAAAATCAAACGGGCTTTTTGCATTTATAGGATTTCTAATAAACCTCTGGGGGTTTCACTGGCTCGAACCCTCTATCACCGAGCACATTTAAGAAAACCGCACTTGTTGCGGTTTTTTTGTCTGCAGTTTGTTAAATGAACCTCTTACAGAAACCGCCGAGGTATTCATTGGTTCGCATCCTCTATCACCAAGCACATTTGAAAAGCCCGTTCGATTGAAAAATCAAACGTGCTTTTTGCATTTATAGGATTTCTAATAAACCTCTGGGGTTTTCACTGGCTCGCATCCTCTATCACCAAGCACATTTGAAAATCCCGTTTGATTGAAAAATCAAACGGGATTTTTGCATTTTAGAGTTTCTCACAGAAACCTCCGGGCATTTACTGGTTTGAACTATCTCTCTCACCGAGTACTTTGAGAAAGTCGCACTTGTTGCATTTTTCCGTTTGCAGTTTATGGATGCCGAGCCTATTAGCTAGGTGTGCGGAAAAGACCACTCAGATATCAAGCTTTTCTTGAACTGATTGCTTATCTGTAGAGCCTAGGTTTTTTGTTGTTCCAGCTGTTAATAATAAAAACCAGGAAAGTTCTTTATGTTTCATGTGGTTATGGTTTTTCATTTAAAAATCTTCCAACAGAGAAAATAGGCATTGTTATCGGGGCTGCTCATTAGGGGATGTTTGTTGTTAAAAATATAATCTAAGTAATTATCATTTATATCAATTATTCGAGTCGCTTCAATTTTAAACTTTTTGCTGTGAGTGATAATGACCTGTCAGTTACATTTTTGTGACTATCGAAATCATATTTATTTCTACTTAAGGAAAAGTAATGGAATACAAATTAAATAAAATAGTACTCGCTTTAAGCTTGCTACCTGTCGCGCTGAATGCAACGGCTTATAGCATCGAGGTGTATCAATCAGAGTTAGCACAGTTAGAGCTTACTCAGTTAGCAGAAGCGCCAGTTAGCGCTGATGGCTCATCAACAACAGACAGTTTATATTGGACCAAAAGCAACACTGCAGGCAGTGATGCTATTTCATGCGTGTTAACAGAGGCACAAACCCCATATTTAGTGACACAGCAAAACAGCTTTACAGCTTGTTTGGTTAATAACTTTAATATCGATATTATTGATAACCAAGTCAATATGGATGAATTGCCAAAGCTAGGTCTTGATAGCTCTGCGAGATCTACTCGCAATGTTTCTATTGCAAGCTTTGATGATAGCGTAATATCTGAGCATCTCATCTCGTGGTTTATGCCTGAAAATGAATCAGCAGACGTATCATTGCAAGAAGTATTAGCACAGGGCTTTGTTATCGAATTACCATCACGTGGTGATGTGTTAATTAATAATATTCGCATTTACCCAAGTAGTGCTGGTTTCAGTGTGCAAGGTAAAGTGGCCGGTGATGAATACTCAAGTGTATTTTTACATTTTAATGGTCAATACTGGAATGGTTCGATCCACACGGGTAATGAAGTGTTTACTGTATCTGCAGAGACAGAAAGCCAATTATTATTGCAACTTCGTCAACTCACTGAGTTTGATGAGCATGATGATGCACCTGAAATGCAAGAGCATGAATTAGAAGCCGATGAAAGTTTCTTACGAAATGAAATACGATCTTCGGGTCAATCTACCATTGATATCGTGGTTGTGTACTCTAGCGTCTATGCTAGCCGCTTTAATGGTAGTGACAGTAAAATCCGCGCTGCGATTGAAACACGCGTAGCAGAAGCGAATGTTATTTATCAAAACTCGAATATCAATCAAAAAATTGTTCTATTAGGTTACAAAGAGATCTCACTTAAAGACAGCGTTCGCTCAGGCTCTGATGTTGCACGTTCAAGTGAAGCAAAAGCGATGCGTGATGAATACGGGGCAGATTTAGTCTCATTTTGGACTGTCAATGGCTCTGCTGGTAGTGCGCAAAATTACTCGGGTAGTTCAAGCAACGCATACAATACCTCGCGTAAAAACGATATTGAGACACGTTACACCTTCGTACATGAACTAGGTCATAGCATGGGTGCTAAGCATGATCGTCAAACCTATGTTGAAAAAGGCCGTGGTAATGAATTAAAACCAAGCTTATACAAATACGGGAAAAGTTTTGACACTTATCGTACGGTAATGTCTTATGATAATTGTACAAAAAACAGTGCGTGTAATCGTATTATGCATTTCACTAACCCGCGTGTTGATTATCGTGGCGTTGCGACGGGTATCGCATACAGCTCAAGCAATCCTATTAATGACAAAATTAATGGTCCTGCAGATAATGCACGACGCTTAAATGAAACCCGCGCTAGCATTGCTAATTTTAAAACGCGTAAAAAGATTTATACAGGTGGTGGGGTGGTCACACCAACACCGCGTGTAACACCGACTCCTGTAGTGGTTACACCAACGCCTCGTGTGACACCGACTCCTGTAGTGGTTACACCAACACCGCGTGTCACACCGACTCCTGTAACTGGTGTTGCGCCGTTTATAGCGGGTAAGACTAAAGCCAATAACGGTGAGGTTTTCTCTTACAGTGGTGCCTGTTTTAAAGCGAAAAACAGCCCTGGTAGTTGGGAAACACCATCTTCAGCATCTTGGTTCTGGACTGAAGTTGCTTGTGAAGGGGCTGTAGTAACGCCAACACCAGTTGTAATTACACCGACACCTGTTGTTTCTACACCGACTCCTGTAGTGGTTACGCCAACGCCTGTGATTGTTACACCTCCGCCAGTTGGTGGTTCAGGCTGGAGTGCATCAAAAGTTTATAACAGTGGTGATACTGCCGTTGTTAAAGGTGTGACTTATGTTGCTGGCTGGTGGACGAAAGGTGAAGAGCCTGGCACTACTGGTAAATGGGGGGTGTGGAAAGAGGTTAAATAACCTTTTAATATACTAATCATCTTCAGGGATGCATTCGCATCCCTTTTTGCTTCGTTATTTTAATCTTTATACCTTATTACTTCTTTTGTTCTAAAAGCTCATTAAGTCGAGTAAAATCGTTTGTTGATAATGATCACAATTATAATAAGGGACAAAATGAAACAAACAATAATAAAAGCAAGCTGTATTGTATTAGTCGCAATGACAAGCAGTGTTGCGTTTGCTGCTAATGAGACGAAACCACTTGGCATTAAAGTGGGTATGGCTGTTGATCAAGGTTTTGGGGTAACGGCACAATTTAATAACAATATTAATGTGTTTCTTGGTAATGATGGACTCTCTGCAGATTACATTTTAAAAAGAGGTCAGTTTGATGCTGACATTCCATTCAACTGGTATGTGGGGGTCGGTGGTGCAATTAATTGGGATAACTCTTATAGCCATCATCACAATGATGGTTCGTGGCATGGCGAAGATTATAATGCGTACAAAGCACGAGTACCATTGGGAGTTACTTTACCTTTTGCAAAAAATTGGGATGTTTATGGTCAAGTGGCCCCTGCGTTAGAGTATCGTGATAAACCACATGATAGCGACTTTGAGTTTGGATTAGATTTTGCTCTGGGTATTCGTTACGCATTCTAATAACTATTTTTGATAAATGCTAAAAGCCTTTTATTGTAATGCAGTAAAAGGCTTTTTATTTGAAGTTATCAAGCTTTAAAGGTCTTAACCAACTCCCTCAACTGTACTCCTAACTCACTAACGCCATCGCTACCGTTACTAATTTTAGAAGATAGCTGGGTCGACTCTTCGGAAAGGCCTGCAATTGCCACTACCCTTTCATCTATCTCTCTGGTAACACAAGATTGTTGCTCTGCTGCTGTTGCAATATGATGATTAGCGTCTGAAATAGCAGTGATCGCTTCGGAAATAGAGTCTAATGATTGTGTTGCTTCATTCGCTTGATCAACTGCATCATTGGCAATTTTTGCGCTGTTAGAAATAGCGGAAACGGCTTCAGTCGCTTTATTTTGAAGCTGTGCAATGATCTCATTAATTTCAAGTGTGGCTTCCTGTGTTCTACCCGCTAGTGTTCGTACTTCATCGGCAACCACTGCAAAGCCTCGGCCCTGTTCACCTGCACGAGCAGCTTCAATCGCAGCATTTAGCGCTAATAAGTTTGTCTGTTCGGCAATGCCTTTAATTACAGAAAGAACCGAATCTATCGAGCTACACTCGGTATTTAGTTCACTAATAACAGTGCTTGCGCTGCCTATCTCTGTTGATAACTCCTCAACGGATTGTGCTGAGTTAGTGACTATTGTTTTACTGGTTTGAGCTTCTGTATTTGCGCCCTCTGCAAGGCCTGCGGCAGTTGTTGCACTTTCTGCTATCTCACTAATTGTACTTACCATCTGTGTAGAAGCGGTTGCAATTTGTGCTGTTTCGGCATTTTGCTTTTCACTACTGCTTAATGATTGTTGTGATAACGTAGATAGGTCAATGGAGGAGTTTTTCACCGCTTTAGCGGAGTCTTGGATCTCCTTAATGATATTTTGGATTTTTTCAATAAATTCATTAAATGACAAAGATAATTTGGCAATTTCATTTTTACCCTTAACAGGCAGACGTTGTGTTAAATCACCTTCACCTTTTGCTAAGTCTTCCAAAGCTTCGGTTGTTTTGTTAAGTGGTATAATAATGCTTTTGGCAATAAAATATGAGACGAATAAAAGTAGCAACGTGATAATAACTAACCCCATAAATAGATTACTCATAAATGCCCACATGGTCTCTTTAACGTCATCAATATAGACCCCAGAGCCTATGATCCAACCCCATGGTTTAAAGGTTTTAACAAAAGATATTTTTTCAACAGGGTTTTCATGACCAGGTTTAGGCCAAAGGTAATCAACCACTCCTCCATCTGGGTTCTGTTGAGCTACTTCTACAAAGGCTTTGAATAAAAATTTACCATTTTTATCTGTTACAGTTGAAAGATCTTTGTCATTAAGTGCAGGTTTAATAGGGTGTACAACCATTGTGGGTGTTTCATCATTAATCCAAAAATAATTACCATTGTCGTATCGCAGTGTATTAATTGCTGCAATAGATTGCATTTTTGCCTGCTCTTCGGTTATTTTTCCGGTTTTATATTCCTGATAATGGCCATTAATAATGCTATGGGTGGCTTCAACTAAAAACCTCATCTCCAGTTGCTTTTCAGTCAGCAACATATTGTTGCTCTGTATTAGTGATTGAGTTGTGACCAACAACATACCCGCGACCCCTAACACAACAACAATAATTAGTTTTAGTTTGATAGAAAAGTTATTCAGTAGGTTCATTGGGGCACCTTTTTTGACGATTGTGAAAAAATAAATAAAAAGTAGTACATTAAAAATGTAGTGCGGAAAAATAAAAACACAAATGTTGTTAAATTTTATATGTGTCCATATCACCACAAGTTGTTGATTTGTAGTTGTGTTACCTACGTGGTGTTAATGAGTTGTTATTTTTTTGCTAAATATTGTTGAGATCATCGCGCTATTAGAATAACTATTTCTCTGTGATATTTGACTGTCTGTGAAAAAGTATTTTGGCTAGTGAGCTTAAGCACATTAATGTCTGTAATGGCAATGCATTGCGGATGTTAATCGTTTTGCAATGTTTAACGATAAAGCTGTTTTAGTACCTAAGTAGCCTTAGTTTTTATGAATGCACTACATTGCTTACATTGGGCTTTCGACATCAAAGGCACCTAGCCGAAACACACTTATCTACATTGCTCCGCCATCAGCACTATAAAAGCCACTATGTGAATGCTCAATAAAGCCTTGGTTAATCATCTTAGCTAGAAACGGATCTGCTTCGTTATCACCAATATCTGCATAATCAGTTAACTGGAAGTTGTCGTAACTTTCGAGTTTTTCGCTGATCTGTTGCTCATTAGTTTGTAGATCAAATAGTTGCCAAACTGTGCTGTTTTTATTCTGAGTGATAGTTAGGCTGATAGGTAGCTGGTAATAAGGGTCCCATTTTAAACTGACCTGTTGTTTGCTTTGATCTTTATTGTGGAAGGACTCATTTAGGTTACAACCCTTATGTTCTGCTTTCTCTTTTTTAAGCTCGCTTATAAAAGTGGGGGAGAGAAGTTGGTATTTTTGTAACCAACTATCTTTGGCTTGTTTAAGATTAGGCATGTCTGCAGCTTGATACTCGATACCACGTTGGTATTGTTCAAAATAACGCGTAAGGCGCATAGTGTTATTCTTTTGTAAGAACCATTGTTCACTAATCGCTTGCTGTGGGTAAAAATAGGTTACCTGATTTTTACTGCGTAGGATTTGCAGGGTTTGTTGTTTTTGATTGTTAGAACTAATTTTATAAGTGGCAAGTAGTGATTGCTGGTATTGGTTACACTGCACTGTGCTGAAAGCATTGGCTGAGAAGAGTAGGGTAAACACTAAAAGTAATATTTTCATGGAAGTTCCTAAAGTACAAATGAATTATTGAAAAGAAAAAGGGGCCGAAGCCCCATGCAGATTAAAGGGTTATGGTTGTAATGTTTGTTCTGCTTTAGTGACAAGGTCTGCGCTAAAATCCATTACATGGAATAATAAGCTTTGCTCGTAATTACCGTTCACTAAGTGTGCGCCGGGGCCCGATGCAAATACCGCAACATCTTCGCCTGAATGTGTCTCAGAAGAGAGCGGTACCAGTGCTTCTTGATGGAAACCGCTTGATTGGGTGTTGATATTACTGAGATCTACACGGCCTGTGATTGAATCAAAATCATAACTATCATCGGCATCTGTGACGCTGTCCCCTAAATCACGGAAACCTCGACCATTGGTATAACCCACTGTGGTGTAAGGTAGTTCATCAGCTGCTAGTGTAGGCTCTGTTTTTCCAACACTCACTACTTTACCGAGGATAGGGTTGCCACGTTTAGGGTAACCGGCAATGGTAAATACATGACCGTGATCAGCGGTAACAATGATTAATGTCTCTTCTGGATTACTATTTTCCATTGCCACTCTCACTGCATTAGAAAGCTCAATGGTATCGGTTAACGCATTATAGGCACTGCCTGCATGGTGAGCGTGGTCGATACGTCCCGCTTCTACCGATAAAAAGTAACCTTTTTCATTGTTATCTAAAATGGCCATCGCTTTTTCAGTCATCTGCGAGAGTGAAGGTTCGCCGGAAATATCGTTTTTACGATCTGCTTCGTAGTGCATATGAGACTCATTAAACAGCGCAAACACACGCTCAGTATTTTCACTGTCTAGAGCATCAAAGCCCGTTTGATTGTAAACATATTCACCTGCTAGATAGGTGTTTTTCCACTCACTAATTAAGTCACGACCATCGTTACGATCACCTTCTTTTTCACTGACTGCATCGGGGCTGTTAAAGGTTGCATCCTTTGGTAAAAAATGACGACGACCGCCACCCATCACCACTTCAAGTCCATCTACATCAATGCCGTTATAACGCGCCTCTAAATTAGCTTCAAAGTTCACTAATTGATCGGCAATATCTTTACAGCCCGCATCAATTGCTTCCTGAGGCATATCTGAGATATCTTCCCAGTTACGATCTGCCGATTTTGCATAGGTGGCAGCTGGTGTTGCGTGGGTAATACGCGCGGTACTAATAAGTCCGGTGGACTTTCCGGCGATTTCAGCTAGCTCTAAAATGCTCACTAGTTCGTTACCTTGCGCACTTGCACAGTTACCACGTTCAACGTTTTCATCAACGCCGATCACGCCTTTATCTGTTTTAACACCGGAAACAATGGCGGTCATGGTGCCTGCCGAGTCCGGTGTTTGCGCATCTACATTGTAGGTTTTAGCAAAACCGGTGAAGGGCATGTTTTCAAAACTAAGACGGTTCTCTTCACCTAACATACCTTTATTTTGCCCTTCTAAAATGCGTGCAGCAGTGAGCGTTGAAACGCCCATGCCATCGCCAATAAATAAAATGATGTTTTTGGCTTGGCCCGATTGTTTCACTATTGTTTCGATGTCACTTTGCGTTTGTGTCACCTGTTGTTTAGCTGCGATATACCAATCTGAAGCACTGTTATTACTTATCTTAGTTTCTGTTAGTTGTTGCGTGCTTGGTGCATCCGTTGCTGGTGGAACCTGTTTATCTTCGCTTGAGCCACTGTTGCTATTACATGCTGTTAATGCCAATACACTGAATGCAACTAATGTCAGTTTGAATAACTCTGGGTTAGTTAATTTTTTCATCTGCTTATCCTATTCCTTGCCCACTAAATCAAGTGCGTTATTGATCATATGAAAAACCACATTCTGTTCGATATTGCCCTGTGCAAACTGCGCGCCAGGGCCCTGTGCATATAATGCAACGTCTTCTCCTGCATGGGTTTCCGAGCTACGAGGAACCGTCGTTTCTTGGTGGAAACCATGCAACTCAGTATCAACGTCTGTTAAATCAACACGACCAGCAACGGGCTCATGGTCATAGGTTGCATCAGCATTAGTCTCTGTGCCGAGGTCACGAAAGCCTCGGCCATTGCTGTAACCTAGTGTGGTGTATGGCATGTTATCTTTTGCTAGTGTGGGTGTATCGCGACCGGTGCCAACTACTTTGCCAAGAATCGGATTGCCTCGTTTTGGGTAACCGGCAATGGTGAATACATGGCTATGGTCGGCGGTAACGATAATTAACGTTTCTTCTGGATTGGTGGTTGCGATCGCTTTTTTTACCGCTTCGTTGAGTGCAATAGTATCGGTTAATGCACCGGCTGCGTTGCCAGCATGGTGGGCATGGTCAATACGTCCACTTTCAACCATTAAGAAATATCCTTGATCATTATTGTCGAGGATATTAATCGCTGTTTCTGTCATTTCAGCCAGTGATGGTTCACCAGCAATATCGTTACCACGGTCAGCTTCATATTGCATATGAGACTCATTAAACAAACCTAATACTTGTTGCGTATTTTCAGTATCAATAGCGTTAAAACCTGCTGATTCATAAACGTAAACACCGTCTTTATAGAGGCCTTGCCATTCACTGATTAAATCACGGCCATCACTGCGATCTCCCTCTTTTTCACTGGCTGCATCGGGGCTATTAAAAGCGGCATCTTTGGGTAAAAAGTGACGACGACCACCACCAAACATCACCTCAATGCCATCTACATCGCTGCCATTAAAGCGTTGTTCTAGATTGCTTTGGTAATTTACTAATTGCATAGCAATATCGATGCAACCTGCTGCTACAGCTTCTTCTGGCATATCGGAGATATCTTCCCAGTTACGTTCGGGAGATTGTGCATATGTGGCTGCTGGTGTTGCATGGGTGATACGTGCGGTTGTCACTATGCCGGTAGCAAGGCCTTTTACTTCTGCTAAATCAATGATGCTAGTGAGTGGTTTATTATTTGTAGGGTCACATTGGCCACGTTGCACCTCTTCGCTAAGACCAATTACGCCGGCATCTGTTTTAACACCAGACATCATGGCGGTCATGGTGCCTGCTGAGTCTGGCGTTTGCGCATCAACATTATAAGTCTTAACTAAGGCGGAGTAGGGAAACGTTTCAAAACTTAACTGATTTTCTTCACCGGATTTACCTGCTAATTGACCTTCAAGAATACGTGCAGCGGTGAGGGTGGAGATGCCCATGCCATCACCAACAAATAGAATGACGTTTTTAGCGTTAGTGTTGATGGTCTGTTGTAGTTTTTTCTGGATTTCATTATTTGCAGCTTGGAACCAAGCATTGTTTGCTTGACTATCAGGCAATATTGCTGCATTTACTGTAGAGCTTAGGGCTAATGTTACGATGCTAGACACTAAGCATTTTTGGAAATTCATATCGTCACTCCATTGATAATTGATTAACTGCTTTAACAGTAATCAGTAACTTACAGAGTTTATTTTTCAGTTATGTGACAGAAATTTATGGTAACGAAATTGTCATATTTCTTTTATTTATCCTCCTTGTATTGCTTTTTATAGCGGTGGTGGACACTTAATGAATTCCCTCTTGTAATATGTTTTCAAGCTCTACTGCTTTACAGATAAGTAAGTGATTAAAATAGCTGTGTTTGTTATTAATTTTCTGTGTGTTTGGGATTTCACTTGGCTTTATTGTGGTTAATAAAATATAATTTACCTATGTATATGTGAGTAACTTAAGTTTGATGTAAATGATAGTAACTTCTGGGATATTATTAAATGGATGCGCAAGCAGAGGCGATGAACGAAGTTAAACGTGCCACTAATCTTTCTATTATCAATAGTACAGACGCACTTGCGATGATTGAGCATAGCAGTGAACTTTCACTGAGTATCATTACGCCAATAGGAACAAAGCTCCGTTGTAAATCATCGTTTATTGGCACTCACCGGCAAAGTCTCATTTTGATTGAAGTGCCTAAAATTTCAGATAGTGACTTCGAATACTTTTTTCAAGAGGGGTTTTGGGTAAGTGTCAAAGCTATTTCCCCACGTGGTGAAGGGGGAGTTATTCATTTCCGTAGCCAGTTAATTCACAATGTTCGGACTCCTATTGCGATGGTTGGGCTGTCTATTCCTAGTACTATGGAAGTAACTCAGTTGCGAAAAGAGGCCCGTTTTGATGTAAACCTTGTTGGAAATACCTTTGCAGGTGCACACAAAGGCAGTTGTGAAATAAGGGATTTATCAAAAGGAGGTTGTCGCTTTATCACTCCACCACTCAGTCGAGCATTTCAGGTCGGGGATAGCATTGCAATTGGCGTAAAGGAAAAAAAACAGCGAGCCCAGCACAAGCTTGTAGGTAAAATTTGCAACCTGCAACGCTCTGCTCACTATGCGCATTACGGATTAGAGTTTGATAATAGCGATACTGAAAGTACCAACGCGTTATTAACCAAGCTTAAGTTTAATGGCACTAAGCTCGACTTTCGTTAATCAGCTTGAGTTAACAGCTTGCTTAAAAGGGTTGCTGCAACATAAACCACATTGCGCTTCCCTCTTCACCAAAGGCCATCTCAAAACGAACGGGAACTTTTGCGGCTAATGCACGGATACTAAAACCCACATCATATTTCATATCTGTTAATAATTGGCTAACATCATATTTTTCAGCCACTCGGCCCGCTTCTACAAACACAACAAATTGAAACCAGTCTATTGGAATAGGGTTCCATGCTAAATCTGCTAGTGGATTTATTCTTGGGATTGTTCGATACTCTACAGCGCCATAAATAGCCGCTTTATCATTAAAGCGGTTACTGTCATAGGCACGCAGTCGTGTCCAACCACCAAGGCGTGCACCTTCCCACATTGGAGTTTGGTTTTCTTTTAGCTGGCCACCATTAATTGTTTCAGAATCATGCCAAGAGGGGCTGTAGGCACTCCAAAAGTTTAAGGCTAATACGTTTTGACGACTCCAAGAAAAATTTTCGAGTTCAATATAATGAGTGTAATCAACTTCAAGGGCGTTCCAACTTTGTGTGGAGTTGCCTAAACCAAAGTCTGCAGATATTTGCCCCTTAAAAGCATAACCACGCGATGGATTAGTAGGGTAGTCAGTATTATTATGCTCTAGGTATAAACGTAGGCCATTAGTATTTATCTCTTTATCTTCAAGGTACTTATCGGCGCTCCACTTGGAGTAAAATAGCTCACTACCTACAATGGTTTGACCAGTAATAAAAGGAGAGCCCCCGCCAATATGATCACGATTAGTTACAATGCCACGTCGTAGTTTTATGTTAGGTAATACACTGCTTTTGCTTTCTCCCCAAGGCAGAACATAACGAAAGCTACTATTAAACCAATTATTGTAACCCTGTGACTGCAAAGGCGTTGTTGAATTGTAATCACTATTTTCTAACTCTTTTTCAGAATCATTACCACCTTCAATATAGAGGCGTTGGTTAGGGTAATATCCATAAGCCCCAATTGCACTAACAAATAAACGATGAGAAAATTCAGGGCGGTAACCGTTAATGGCTATCATTGCTCCTGAGGTTCGTTCTGTTTCAGGGGGTCGTAAGTCGTTGTGTTGTACTTCTAACTCTTCACCGATGAAGGTGGTCGCCACAATAGACATTTGTGGCTGAATATAACCATCAAAGATACCCACCGCTCCCATGGTAAAGCCCATGCTTTCAGAACTGAATACGTAGGGAAGCACAACCCAGGTTTGTTGTTTATCTCGATTGAGATCTTCTATTAAAAACTCGCTTGCTAAACTGCTGGTGCATGACAGAGAGATAATGAAATAAAATAAAATAGTTTTTGTTAAGCGTTGGCAGGTCATTTCATAAATAGTTAAGTAGAAGGGGGGATAAGTATATACCACAGATGTAATTGCGGAAAATGAGTTGAGTCGCAACTATTAACTATATAAACTTATCTTAGTTTTTAACTACAAGGAAAAGTGATGAAAAAGCTAATGGTTGGCCTAATCTGTATATCTACTTTATTGAGTACAGCCCCTGTATTTGCAGATACTAAAGTTGGGCTCGCGTTTGATCAGGGGTTTGGTGTTACTGGGCAGTTTAAAAATATAAACGGATTTATTGGCAACGATGGCGTAAGTGCTGATTATATTTTCAGGCAGGGTGGTTTTGGCAGGGACATTATCTTCAACTGGTATGTGAGTGGCGGGGCTTATTATAATTGGAGTGGCAGTGAAAACTTAGGTGCACGTGTACCATTAGGTTTAACCCTTCCATTTGCTAAAAATTGGGATGTTTATGGGCAACTTGCACCCGCATTAGATTTTGATTTAGACCATGATGATGTGAATTTTGAGTTAGATTTTGCTATCGGCATTCGATACGCATTTTAAAAAAAATATTGAAGGCGAAAGCCTTTTTTTGTATTTATAGAAAAGAGTATGGAGCTTTTATGCGTTTATTACACACTATGTTACGTGTTGCAGACTTACAAAAATCGATCGATTTTTATACGCAGATTTTAGAGATGAAACTACTTCGTCAGTCTGAAAATGAACAGTACAAATATACGCTTGCCTTCTTAGGTTATGGTGACGAAGTTGATACAACGGTTTTAGAGCTAACCTACAATTGGGATACCTCTGAATATGATTTAGGCAATGCTTACGGCCATATTGCCATTGAAACCGATGACATCTATGCCACCTGTGACAAGATAAAAGCGATGGGTGGTCAAATAACACGAGAAGCGGGGCCTGTTAAAGGGGGGAGCACGGTGATTGCGTTTGTTAAAGATCCTGATGGTTATATGATTGAGCTGATCAATAAAAAAGATGCGGGCCAAGGTTTAGGTAAATAGTTCTATCAATTGACCACGAAGCGCTTAATCCATTTTATTTTCCTTGCTGAAACTAAGTGGTCTCGTGGTTACATTTTTTCCAAATTATTACGCATTAAATCTCTGCTTCTGATCTATTTTGATTACGCTTCAGCATGCTCAAAATAATAATTAACCCGCGCCCGTGGGTTAAGATATTCTTGAATATTCTCCGGTAATTTATTGGGAATTATCACCTTCTTGATTTTTAATTCTTTTTCACTTAAGGAGATAATCGCAGCATCATTTTTGGGAATGGAGGGGTCGTAGATCATCACATTAGGCTGCATAATGTTATCCTTGGTGACACTCATCACTAGTGCAAGTTTGTCATTACAAAGCTCCACAATACAGCCGGGAGGGTAGATACCTAATTCCTTCACTAATAGGCCAAGTACCTCTTTATTTAACTGTTCTCCTCGATTTTTATAAAGGTGCGACAATGCATGATAGGGCGTGCGACTTGGGTGTTTATCGGTAGGGTTACACATATTGTCATACTCATTGGCGATGCTAACAATTTGTGTCAGTAGGTTTATCTGTTCACCTTTGAGTTTTTTAGGGTAACCACTACCATCTAAAAACTCATGGTGCTGGCTAACAATATCAATAACAGAGTCAGGAAAATCTTCAATATTACTAATTTTATCCATCGCATAACGTACATGCATTTTATAATAGTTATTTTCAGCAGAGCTAACATCTGGCCTATTATTCAAAATTTGTTTAGGTATTTTACTTTTTCCAAGATCATGAAATAGTGCGCCTAAGCCTAAGTAAACGAGCTCCTGCTCTGAAAGTGCTAATGCTTTACCAAGGATCATCGCCAATATTGCCACATGAAAAACATGGCAATGATATTTATCACCCTCTTTCCCCTCTTCCATCAAATGTAAAACCGCACTATTACTGCTATTTAATTTTTCGGTAATGCTAGTAATTAACTCTTTGGCATCAGTGAGTGCTTGTGACGCTTGGTTATCTAGTTTGAGGTTGATGGCGCGTACCACAGAGAGTGATTTTTTAAATTGATTTTCGCACTTGCGTAGGTTGCGTAGGTAAGATTTTTGTTCTTCAACTCGGCGCTGTTTCTCCTGCCAAAGCGTGTCTAAATATTGATTATCAGCTTCAGGTAGGTCGTCTTCAATTTTCTCTGCTGTAACGGGGAGAGGTGTACAGTCACTTTTTTCAGGAATATAGACAACATGTTTGAAGGTTAAAGATTGCAGAATTTTAACCTGCTCTTCATCCTGTATTTTGAAACTGCTAAATAGGAAAGGATGGCCACCCCAAGCACAGGGCAGTTGTATATATAAGCCGACAGTAAGCCTGTCCGTTGATAGTTTTATTTTGCTCATTACTTCCCCAAAATCCGATTGTGTTAATAAGTTTAATCGGCTTTAGGGGTTATGCGAGTAAAAGCTAGATAATATTAGTTAAGTGCGAACTTGAATGAAAACTGCTGTTCGCTAGTCACTTTTTCAATACCTTTTAGTGCGGGCATAAAGCGCTCTTTTTTAATGAATTCAAGCACTGAAGCATCTAACTTTGTATGACCACTTGATTTGATGATTTGTGCATTTTTCGTTTTACCTTGCATAGTAACGGTGAATTTAACGGTTACCATGCCCTGTTGTTTTTTTGTTTTTGCTTGCTTGGGGTAATTGGGTTCATTACCAGAGACAGCAATCGCTTCTTGTAAGGTCTGCTCTCCAAGGACCGGCATTGGTTTGACCTGTTTTTTAAAGCTACGTTTAGGTTTATTGCTCTCATTGACTGCTTTTTTAGGTGCAACATCATTACTTGTGTGTTGCATCTTTAGTAGCTCACTACTTACCGAATCTTGCTTACTTTCGGGTATTACTTTAGTGACCACTTCCTTTTGCTTGGTTACTTTTTTAGTGGCTGTTTTTATTTTTTTAGGTGCTTTGATCTGTTTCGGTGGTGCGGGTAGATCTAAGTGAAAGTCTCTTTCATAGAACTCACCTTTTACGAGTGCACCCTCACTTGCTGGCGTTGATTTGATAGAGGCTTTAAATTTATGTAAGTTACTTTTACTCAGCGCTGTTGCGATAAGTTTTTTGTTTGTCGTGTTTTCTTTTAAAGGTATTTTAGCTGCAACGGTTGGCATTATAGCAATGGGGGATTCTTCAGCATGAAGCGTTACGCTTGGGCCTGGATTAATGGTTTGCTTTTTTTGCTCAGTTACCTTTGCAAAATCCAGCGGAACTACTTTTTCTGCTGTGTCGTTTTCACTATTAGCAGAGAGCAACGCTGGTTGTTGGTTATTATAAAAAAACAGCGCGTATAAAACGAAGCTGATGATAATAAAAGGGAGATAACGCATTTTTTGATTTGCCTTATATGCTTAAGTTACTATTTTTCTGTTTGCTTCAGATGAGCTGTTTCTTGCTGTTCCTGTAATTCTACTTCGTTAATGCCATACAGTTCTTGTTCTTCATTAACGCCATCTTTATACATATCAAGTAGTGAAGAGGGGGCATTATCGGCAATTTTTTTCTTTTTACCGGGAATATTTAACTCATTTTTATACATATCAATGAGTGATGATTGTGATGTTTTATGTAAGTCTTGCATCTCGTTATGCAGGTTTACATTTACCTCATCAGAGCCTTCTTTAAACTCGTAATGGTAAGGCATCTCACTCTGCTCTGCGACCGTTGTTGTTTCCTTAAATGCACTATCAAGACGCTTTTCTTGTAGCTTCATAATTTCACTGAGCTGATTCGTTACAAGATGTTTTTGTTGGCAGATATGGCTAAATTCACTGGCTACACTTTGCAGATGCTGTTGTAGTTTTTGCAACTGAATCTGAAATAATTTATAAGGGATAATTGCTAGCAGGGCAACACAAAGACCAGAGGCAAGTGCGATAAGTGCGTTAGCCACTGCACCAACAACAGCACTTAAGGTTTCAATACCTTGCTGATTTATACTCGTTAATGAGTCGATCAAACCTAATGTAGTGCCTAAAAAACCGAGTAATAATGCAATTATAACAGCACTACGCAGTAGTGATTGACCCTGTGATAGGTTACTGATTTGCTTCTGTGCATAAGAGTTCATCTTCTCTTTGGGTGAGAAGGGTAATGTATCAATGCCATGTTTAAGCATATTAAGTGCAGGGGTGTCGATAGTCTGGCAGAATAGCAGTGCTTGTTCTTTTTCATTTTTATTTAACGAAGCAAAGCAGTCATTGATAAGAAAGTGTTCTTTTTTCATCAGGTAGTTAACCCATGATGATGCTCGCTCTAAGGTAATAATGGTGACTAAAAAAGAGGTAAGCAGTAATAACCACATGACCACACCACCCTGTTGAAACCACTCCGGCATGGTTGATGCGAGTTGTTGAAAAAATGAGGGATCAACAGCGGTACTCTTAATTACGGTGACTTCCACTGCCATGTTTTTAATTCCTTTTTTTTAATAGAAATTGCATTTTAGCGTTTAATGTAAAGGCAATCAAAAAATGTTCTTAGAACTGTTTGTTCAACCCACTGTTATTCCCTTTTAACAGAGTTGTAATTTAAAATGAGCAACTGTTGCTGAGTCGTTTTATCGACAATTTCAGCTGTTGTTTGTAAGGCGGTTGCCATGTTATCCACTTTGCTGGTTGTTTTTAATAACATCTCACCACTTGGTTTTAAGATCCAAAAGTAGATGGCTAGTAACGCAAAAAGAATAATCACTACAATAGCAATAAGTACCAACAAAATGGCCTGTTGCACGTTAGAAAATAGTTTATCGATTACAGATGTGATTGGCGGTGTTGATTTTTGAATAGCTGTGGGTAGCTGTTCTATGCTTCTTTGAAATGTTAGCGCTAACTTATCTAGTTGCTTAAAGGTATTAGTGATCTGTAGTTGCTGCTCTGGTTCAATGTTAGGGTGCTTCGCCATCTCTTGCAGTGCTTTTGAGGCTTGCTTGATAGATTGATCTATATTTTTCATCGATTGCTCTATCTTAGTAAGCTCAATCCCAACTTTAATATCAACTAAAGCTGGCTGTTGAGTATCTTGCCCTTGATCTTCTTGTGCCATTACAAAACCAGTAAATAGGGTGAGTAGCAATATCAGTGTTTGCTTGAGCATCTATACTTCCTTATGTGAACTTTCCTGTTTAAGCCGTTAATTGATATTAGTAGTGTAAATAAGCTGGATTTTCTACTGTTTTTTATTATCTTAGTGACTTTTACGGTTTTATATTTCAAATTTAAGACATTATTCGAGAGAGGTTAGATCTGCATGAGATTCAATAACAAAAAGATATTAACATTAATGGCAGGTCTATTTTTAACCAGCCAGGTAAGTGCAGCTACGGTCACTCTAAAAGATGGACGTAGTTTTGAAGGTGAAATTAAAAGCCAAGATGCAGAAAAAATTGTGTTAGATATGAACGGCCTTGAAATGACCTTGCCCATCAAACAGGTTAGTGCGATAGATATGTCTGAAGCGCTTAAAGAGATTGCGCCTAAAAAAGAGCCGACACTGGGCATTGCAACAGTTGAGGCAGGTACTGCGCTAACGGTTAAAATGAGCGAAGGGTTTAACAGTCGTCAGAATAAAGCTGGACAGCGTTTTACTGCGGTTCTTGAAGGAAATTTAGTGTCTGGTGATACCCTTGTTGCACCTAAAGGTAGTCAAGTTTACGGGGTATTAACAAATGTTAAAAGAGCGGGCCGACTTGCGGGTAGTGCTGCACTTCATTTTGAGCTGAATGAGATATCAATTAATGGCACCATGTTTGTAATTAAAACACAGAATATTGGTGGTGAAGGCATTAACAGCGCAAGAAAAACATTAGGTACAACAGCGCGTGCAGCTGCCATTGGTGGTTTGATTGATGGTAGTGATGGGGCAAAAACGGGTGCGAAAGTAGGCGCGGGTGTTTCGCTATTAACCAAGGGTAGCGATATCCAAGTGCCTAAAGGGGAATTAATCGAGTTTATATTAAGTGCGCCATTTACACCGAAGTAATTTGTAGTGGTTATTTAGAGGAGTTGTCAGCTCCTCTTTGTTATCGCTTAAGAATAAACTTTCCTTCTTCTCACCCTGAATTGGTTGCTCCAAGTAAAGATCATTTACTTTTCTGGTCAAACCACAAGCAAGTATTACCGTAAAAGTAAGGTTATCTCATGCCTGAAATTAACTATTTACCTGTATGCTCATCAATAGGGATATCTTCAAGTGAGATTATGCTTTTGTGGCCTAGCGAAGTAGATCTAAGTAGGGTTATAAACGATCTTTTTGCCTCCAATTTGTTGTTGAAGTCTATAACAATAATAAATTATCTTAAAATAACTTTAAATGTGTAACCTAAGGTACTACTTTAAATGGTTGTATAAATACCATTTAAATATCACTTAAATATTAGGAGGTTACTAATGAAATTCGGAAGTGGAATCGCAGAATCAGAAGCGGGTATTCCCGCTGAGCACTCAGCTGTATTTAGTCAGGTTGCTTCTCAAACAAATACAATTATTTCATCTCGAGCAGTGGGTGTTTACGCGACGCAGTTAATTCGTGAAGGTTATGCAACCAAAGGGTATCACGTAAAAGCAAAGTCATGTAATTGGGGGCCAATGGCTGGTTTTGTTTTGGCGGACCCTGCATTGGGTAAAAAGGGAACTAGCGATAAAGCAAAGGCCTGGCAAATAAAACAAATTAACAAAGCAATGGCGGATGGAGCTGAGGTTATCCCTTTAGCAATCAGTGATCAACGTCGATTAAGATTGCCTAACTTAATGCTAGAGAACACGCAACTCTATCAAATAAAAAGTAGTACTCCCAATTCAGCTAGGCCTACAATGGTGCAGGTTGAAGCTCGCCATAAATTGGGCGTCGGCACGGCAGAATTTACATTAATTAGAGTTGATCAGCTAAGGTCGCAGTATAAACCTAGAGGGACTCGTCCAACTGACTGGGTTATTTGTTATGCAAAAAGATCACCTTTGGCGAGGGCTTGTGAAGCGCGTTTTTATAAACAGATCATTACAACTTCTGGTGAGCACTATACGCAACTTTGTGCGTTGTCTAACCCGAGAGGACGCGAAGCAAGTGCGCCTACAAATTATAAAGCTGCGCAAACTGGGGATTATGATTTATGGGGGGTCTTCCCCAAAATAGTTGCCACAACCAGTCAAGAACGAAAACTACATCGTGATGTTGTTAAAGCGGCCACTGAGCATGATACAACTGGGGTTAAAACACACTTTTGGCAACGAGATGTTAAGGGGAGTGAACAGTTTGTGCGTACCTATGAAGATTATAATCGGGAAGAGGGGGAGCATACAGGTAACCTATCATTACTCATTGAGGAGATTGCTGTTCGGGTTAATGCTGGATGCCAGCAACTTGGAGCTGGTGGTTGGGTAATACACCACAGTGATGAAGCGGGGCGGCCAATGGTAGATGAGATTGACGCTGAAGCTGTTGTATATTTTCCTAATGGTGATGTTTGGGTGATGAATAGTGAGCAAGATGTTCGCGCGTTAAGAAATAGACTTGTTGAGTTGCTTTATATGCCACTATTTAACCCAATTTGGGATTATAAGCTAGGTATACGTCGTACTGATATTGCAAGAGATTGGGCACTTAAAAATCTAAAGAGACAGAAAAAAGTGAGCTTCCCAATTGAAGTGTAAAGTACAGATAAATGTAGGCTATTCCGATGTAGTCATTTGTTAGCTTATTGCTTTTCTTTAAGGGTAAAGGAAAGCAAATAGTTTTTAGCGATTGTTTTATATTGCGATTAAAACGCAACTTTGTAATTGATAAACATACTGTGATCATCTTTATCCGATGAAACAATTGACGATGCGTATCCCACGCGGAAGCGATGCTGTTTGTATTGGTAACCCACAAATATATCTGTTGATAAGGTACTAAATAGGCCTCCCTTATCTTCTTTACCATAAGCTGTCACAAAAGGATCTAAACCTAACTGCCAACCTGGAGCAATATTAACACGTGTGTACACACCCAGAGTTGCAGTTGGCGTTACGTAATCAATATTTTCATAGTTGCTATAACCGAGCATAGCAACAGGGTAAAAAGTCACCCTTTCACCCATTTTAAAAGTTGTCATATAACCCGCACTTAAGCTTCTTACATCTTGATTAAACGTTGTTTCAGCGTAAAAACCTGAGCCCTGCGACATGTTTGCGTAGGTTGCCTTTAGGGCATCAAAACCCTGTTTACTTTCTACTAATAACAGGTGCCTACCCGATGCAACACCAACAGTTAAGTCAAGTGTGCCATCGCTATTATATTCTGCACCAACAGAGGAGTAGACAGCGGTAGGATCACCCATATCAATCTTCTGTTTCCCTTTTTTGAGCTCTTCTGCGTGTACAATTACGGAGGGTATTATCAGTAATGGGATAAGTAGTTTTTTCATAATGCTTCCATCAAATGAACTATTTTATTGAGGTAAATATATCCTGAGTTTGTAAATGTGAAAAATGATCTGTTTGCATATGATCTATGTGTAAAGAGAATATCTTTAGTGTGAGTAAAGTTAAAAAAGGGCTAATCATATTAGCCCTTGATCTTTTATTACTTAATTAACTCAAAGTCAGAGGGAGCCCAAGTTTTATCAAACCAAGGCTGTAGTGGTCCGTATAAACGTAACATGGCAAACCATGCTTTGTTGGGGGTTGTTTCTGTCCAGTTCGCAACGGGTTTCCCTTTGGGGGCTTTAGGCCCAAAGTATAAAGTGACCGAACCATTTTCGTTGTAAACTAACTTATCACGCTTGTTATTTTTACTTGGGTATTTAGATCCACCCGGTACCTGTAATTCAGATCGTGTTTGCGGATCGTAAGCTACCATTGACCAAAAGTCTTTCGCAGGTGCATTAGCGGGTAATGTTACTTGGTAAGTTTTCTCGCCATATAAAATATCACCATTATTATCACCAGTGGTTAATGCATAGTTTGAGCCTACACCGGGAACTTGTAATGCCATCGCTGGGGTATTTACCGTTGCAAGATAGAAGAAGAGGGTGCGAGCATCCATATTTCTACCACCTTTACCTGCATCTTTTAGCCATTGATAATCTCGGCCAATAAAACCGGTATACCATTGTTTTCCAGGGAAGAGGTATGCGCTCTTATCTCTGGTTTTAAAAGCGATGCTACGTGCAGTTGCATTACCAACGGCAACAGCGTCTTTTAATATCGCTTGCAAACGTGCATCGGGGTTAAAAGGTTTACCTTTTTCAATACCAATGGCTGCCGCTTGGCCACGCAGTTCTGGATCTAAGAAAGAGATTGGCTCTTTCTGAATCACATGCCATAACTCTTCATAAAATTCGTAATCATTGGCGTGTACAGTATTAAAGAATTTTCCTGATCCATTAGTAAACTGCATTTTTTCAGGGTTATCGGCTTTTGCCAGTGGGTAAATTTTAAGCCCTGTGCGCCACATATTGGAAGCGTGATCTGGTTTACCGTCTTTTAAGAAACCACGTAAAATTAACCAGTTATTGTAACTTGTTGATTGAGCGACCCATACCTTGGTTTTTTTACCTGCTATGGTCATTTCAATGCGGGTATCTTTGCCACGATGTTGCATACCATTTAAGGTTGGTTTTAAATCACCTTTATAATCAGGAGGTAAAATTACATAGGTGCCCCCTTTTTTTGCATCAGGGCCCGGTGCACCCATATCAACCACAAAGCGGAAGTAAGCATCATTAACTGTGCCAGGACCTGCACCGGGTGGAATTTCAACAACAGTAACGCCATCTTTTTCTAAATCAAGCATCGCGGCAGCATAGACTGTATCGGTATTGCCGGTTAAGAACAGTGGGTTGGAGTCCATCAGGTCATCAAAAACAAGCACCTCATTAGAGTTTTCAACACCCACGCTCTTCATGCCTAGGCGGATTCCCTCAACAGAAGTCGCAGGAATGAAGTTTAAAAACACATCAAC
>Ga0209395_1000995_pt1 | contig 40928 bp, 34 predicted proteins | sample GOMGulsemesocosm_3_FD_184635 | JGI IMG/M metagenome (GOLD analysis project Ga0209395, IMG submission 184635) | Methane-oxidizing microbial communities from mesocosms in the Gulf of Mexico - GOM9D Gulf of Mexico (SPAdes) (version 2) | ecosystem: Environmental > Aquatic > Marine > Cold seeps...
CCAGATTCTCCATTACAAACATGGATAAGTGTTGGCTCAAGCCCTAGAGCGAGTATTTCATTAGATAAAGCGGCGCGCGCACAAGCTTGGTTAAATAATAAAGACTTTGTTGACCCTGAAGATGTCAGAAGCATTTCGCACTCGGTATTACGTCATCGTTTAATTTTAAGTTATGACGCAATGGCCGATGGCATTACGGCAGATCAAGTGATTGATGAAATTCTTCGTCAAGTAGCGGTGGCGTAGATAACGATGCTTTCTTCAAAAGAGCCTTTAAATCCTAATATCTATGCCGATATTAATGAATTACGTCGCTTACAGTATTTAGCGAAAGGGTTTTCTTTTTTACCACAGCAACCGGTAAATAGTCTTCTTTCGGGGAAAAACAGCTCTAAGTTAAGAGGCCGTGGTTTAAATTTTGAAGAATTACGTCATTATCGCCCCGGTGATGATATTCGCGCGATGGATTGGAAAACGACTCGTCGCACAGGAAAGCCTCATATAAAAGTGTATACAGAGGAGCGAGAGCGTAATGTGTACTTAGTTGTTGATCAACGTTCCACGATGTTTTTTGGTAGCACCAATAAAATGAAATCTGTGATTGCTGCAGAGCTTGCTGCCTTAATAGCATGGAAAGTTGTTGATAGTGGAGATCGCATAGGTGGAATTATTTATGGCGATGAACAGATACAGCTTGTTCCGGCTAAACGTGGTCGTCAGCATGTTATTCAGGTATTAACTGAGATTGTCAGTCAAAACAGAAAATTAAAAACCGGTAAAACATCAATTAACCCAAGTGAGTCACTCAATAAGGCTCTAATAAAAACTAGCCATATTTGTGCTAATAATTCGCTAGTTATTTTTATCGGTGATGGCCATGGTTGGAATGAACAAAGCAGCCAATTAGTTAAAAATATTAGTCAACACAATGAAATGATTGCTTGTCATGTTTTTGATCCGCTTGAACAAGCGTTGCCAAAAATGTCGCAAATGGTGATCAGTGATGGTGAAATGCAAATTCAATTTTCATCACAAGACAAAAATATTCACGCTAAATATCAAACTTCAATCGAAAAACTAATGAGCCAATATGAAGAAATGGCGAGGAAGTATCGTATTCCATTGATCCCTATCACCACAATGGTACCTGTAGAGCAGCAATTAAGAAAAGCCTTAGGTCAGGTGGGTAAATGACAACATTTTCTGAGTCTTGGGGAAACTATCTCCTTAAAAATTTAACCGAAACAAAAGCGCCGAATGCTATTGATTGGTGGCCGCAAACCATCGCATGGCAAATTTTGTTTGTTGCTGGCCTTATTTATAGCGGAGTTAAGGTTTATCGAGCTATAAAAAAATACCGTCACAATGCCTACAGACGAGAAGCATTAGCCTGGTTACAAAGCCTACCTGATTATCGAGTTAGCGAGCCTGATGCACTTTATAGTCAATTACCGAGTTTATTACGAAAAGTGGCATTATCGGCATATAAGCGTGATGAAGTGTGTACATTGTCGAATGAATCATGGCTGCAATGGCTAGACCAACAATGTGAAAACACCAACTTTACTAAACTACCGAGTGCAACGTTTAATCAATTATCTTATGGTTCAAACTATAATGTTGACGTTAATACCATGGATACTATTGTTACTGAAATAACCCTTTGGATAAAATATCATCGGGGGCAATATGATTGAGTTTTCATATCCTTGGGTCTTTGTTTTATTAGTTTTGCCCTTTTTTGTGTATTGGTTATTTCCTGTCTATAAAGAAAAGAAAGCGTCGATTCAAGTACCTTATTTTTCTCGGTTGGTTGATGTGACTGGAGAGGCTCCTCAAAGTGGCGCTGTAGTAATCAACCGATATAACTTTCAGCGATTGTTAGTCGCATTGGCTTGGTGTTGTTTAGTGGTTTCTATGGCAAAACCTGAAATTGTTGGGGAGCCGGTTATTCAAAAAAAATCTGGGCGAGATTTAATGATAGCTGTAGATTTATCTGGCTCTATGTCAGTTGAAGACTTTTCCACTGCTGATGATGTTGTAGTTGATCGCTTAGTGGCTGTTAAGCAGGTATTAAGTGATTTTGTTCAAGGAAGAGGAGGTGATCGTTTAGGGCTAATTCTATTTGGAGATGCTCCCTATTTACAAGCGCCTTTTACTGATGATTTAACAACGTGGTTGTCATTGTTGAATGAAGCTGAAATAGGCATGGCAGGGCAAAGTACAGCTTTTGGTGATGCCATTGGATTATCGATTAGTGTTTTTGAAAACTCTTTGTCAGAGAATTTATCCGATAATCAATCGGAGAGTCTATCAAAAAATAAATCTAAAAACCGAGTATTGATCGTGCTTACTGATGGCAATGATACTGCATCAAAAGTTCCCCCTATTGATGCCGCAAAAGTAGCCGCTTCATATAATATAAAAATTTACACCATAGCGATTGGCGACCCTGAAGCGGTAGGTGAAGAAAAAGTAGATATCAAAGTATTAAACGAGATAGCAAACGTATCTGGGGGGAAAAGTTTTACCGCACTTAATCGAGAAGAATTACAACAAGTTTATCAAGAAATCGATAACTTAGAGCCAGAGCTGTTCGAATCACGCTCTTTTCGCCCAAGAACCAGTGCACATCACTATCCTATCATGCTGTTCTTCTTATGTTATGTAATCTCTTTGTTAGTTGTTTCTCTTCGCATTCGTTCAAAAGTTAATGTAAAGCAGGTGAAATAATGGATTCATTTTTTAATGAGCTAGTTTCGACTTTTGCTTCAATACAGTATTTTCATTTTATCCGCCCTTATTGGATATTAATAATTGTGCCTAGTGTTTTCATACTGCGAACACTAGCTTCTCATGATGATTCATTAGCACTGTGGCGAAACAATATGTCTGATGAGATCGTAGAAGAGTTAACAGTCGAAGGGACTAGTCATCGATTAATTTCACCGAAACGGGTAACTTGGCTAATAACTTTTATACTGGTTATTGTTTTAGCAGGGCCAAGTTGGCAACAACAGTCGTCGCCTTATAGCCAAGATAATTCTGCATTGGTCATCGCACTTGATGTTTCAAAAACCATGCAGCAAAGCGATTTACAACCGACGCGTTTGATCAGAGCAAAACAAAAAATCATTGATTTATTAGCGTTACGAGGCGATGCAAATACGGCACTGATTGCCTACTCAGGAACTGCGCATATTGTTATGCCAATAACGAATGATAGTGAAATGATACGGCACTTTCTTGATGTGTTAGCTCCACAATTAATGCCAACCGAAGGGAAAATACCGCAAAATATATTACCTTTGGCTGACGCTCTTCTATCACCAACATTAGTCCCTGGAACTGTACTTTTAGTCGGGGATGGAGCGACATCAGATACGGTGAATAAGTTTAAGCAGTTTTTTGAAGTAGCCCCTCATCAATTAGTAGTTTGGGCTATCGGTGATGTTAATCAACAAGATGCTGATTCGACAATTATTCCGATGCAATTATCACAATTAAATGCTTTGGCCAGTGAAAGTCATGGCCGCATAGTAACTATTAGCCATGATAAAGGTGATGTTCATTTGGTCGATAGCTTTATCAACAATAATTTAACCATTGTTGATGACGAAAGTCGCCCCTGGTATGACGCGGGGTATCCCCTTGTTTTTCTTGTTGCGGCATTATTTTTATTGTGGTTTAGAAAAGGGTGGACCTTGCAATGGTAACGGTTACTACATCTACAAGACCTAATAAGTTAGTACCTTTTCTATCAACTAGCTTGAGTTGCTTTAAAAAGAATCGTGTTAAATGTTTTGTTATGTTAGTGATTACCAGTGTTGCTTTCATTTATTTGAAACCACAAAAATTTGCTGATTTATGGTTAACTCGAGACCAGCAAGGGCAAATTCTTTTTAATCTTGCGTATTACTATAAAGCTTCAGCAGCGTTTGATGATACTCGCTGGCAGGCATATAGTTTGTACGGCGCTGAAAAATTTGACCAATCAGCGACTTTATATAATCAATTTACCAAGACCGAAGATCTATTAGCACGCGCTAATGCTTTTGCTCATGACCGTCGATATGTTAAAGCGCGCAACCTATATCAAAGCATTTTGGATATAGATAATAGTAATAAAGCGGCGATGAATAATATAAAAATTGTTCAAGCAATTATCGATAACGTTAATCGTTTATCTGAAAGCCAAAAAGCTGAAGATGGAGATTCGATAAAAGAGTTAGGGGATGAGCCACAAACAGGCGATGGTGCCGATAAAAAAGAAGCAAGAAAGCAAAAAGTTGAACAATTAAGCGCAGAGCAACTTTTACTCGACCCTGAATTAAATGAAATGTGGTTACGACAAGTACAAAAAGATCCTGCTCGCTTTCTTGCTCAAAAGTTTCATATGCAGAATGAGCGAAAAGAAAAGTCAGCCCCTTTGAATAATATTGATCTTAATGGTAATCAAGTTGGCAATAAAAAGGAGAGTAAAAATGATAATAAATAAAAATAAATTTAATCAGTTATTAAGCTGTTTACTCTTGATTTTATTATCAACACTTTCGAATTCTAGCATTGCTAAATCTGTAGAAAATTTAATAAAAAACAAAGAGCTGTCTATCAAGGCTAGCTTGATTGTATCAGACGAAATTATTGCAAAACAGCCCGTGACACTCGTTATTCAGATAGCAACTAACCGCTGGTTTGCTAAAGGAACAAAAATCCATGATATTGATTTAACTGAAACGGTTATTTTACCGAATAGCGAATTAACAATAAATGGCACTGAGCGAATTAATGGCGCAACGTGGGTTGTACAAACCCACGAAATAGTCATGTACCCGATGCAGGTTGGCGTATACGCACTTGAGCCAATATTGGTCGATGTTTCTATAAACACTGAAAACGACGGCATTATTAGCGGTACAATCCAAACTAAAACTCTCCAATTTGAAACATCAAAACCAACTGAACTTGAAAGCATTGAACATTATATTGTTACATCAGAACTTTCAATTGCCATTGAAAGTTCCTTTGATGACGCTAAGGAATACCAAGTAGGTGAAGCAATAACTGAAACAGTCACCATTAAAGTTAAAGATGTTCCTTCAATGATGATTTTACCGTTAGTTAAAACGGAATTGGCAGGTGTCAGTATTTATCAAAAACCAGTGAATGTATCAGATAAAAATGTTCGCGGGACCATTACCGGTATAAGGGAGGAGTCTACTACTTACATTTTTGAAAAAGCAGGGGAGTATCAATTACCTCAGCAAACTGTTTATTGGTGGAACCCTGAAACCGAAGAGTTAAAAACAGATTCCATACCAGCACGTAAATGGACGGTATCAGGTACTTCATTAGGCAAATATCAATCATCAGAAACAGCATTAAATGAGTCGTTAATTAAGAATTACATTGTTAACATATTGATTGTAATATTAATAATTCTAATTTTATGGCAAGGTGTTAAACACAAAAAATGGTTAATGAATTTTTATAAGAAAACGACGAATAAAAAATTAAGAGATTGTAAAAATAACTTTTTAACGGCTATTCAGCAGCAACAATGGCAACTTGCTTGTCAGCAACTTTACCTTTTTATATATGCGAATAAATTGCATCAAATAATTGATAAACCTTTAAACCAAAAAAGAGTTTATATTTGCTTTAAAGATTACTTTTCTGATGATGTAGATAAAATTCTATTAGTGAATAAGCTCTTACAAGCGGGATATCAAAAGAGTGATGAAAGGTTAACGATAGCTGAAGCTAAAAGCTTAATTAAGAAAAAACAGAAGATTAAGTCAAGTTTGAGTCTATTTTATAGTATAAAAAAAATTAAACTGAACCCAATGAATGAAGGTATGTAAACCGAATTAGTATTTGAAGCAGGCGTTGAAGTTTCGGCTGGATCCGCTGCAGCACAAGGGTCGTCTGCTAGCGAAGACAAAGGTTTTACCATGCATATTTTGCCAGAAGCCGGTGCATCAGCAACAGCGCGCGTGATTAAGGTTCAAATAAACAAAGATCTATAATCTTATCGTTAAGTTTATTTAGAAGGGTTATTAACAATAACCGCAATATTGCTAGTTAAGTTATCTAAAACAGGGCTCTTTTTTGCTTGGTTGTAAGAGCTGTGCTTATATAATAAATGCTATAAGATTTAGAAAATTCAGATGTGTAAGTTGAGTAATTTGTATTTGATGATTTTATCTGTAATTCAATGGAGTGCGTATGTTTTCAGCATTAATAAAAGAGTATCTGGTATTTTTTATAAAAAGCAGTTTATTGTTTTTATTATTTACTTTTCATCTATCAGTCATGGCTATTAACTGGCCACAAGAGATTGATCATGAAAAAGGAAAAATAATTGTATACCAACCACAACCCGAAAAATTTGAAGGGAATTCTTTCTATTTTCGAAGTGCTATGGCGCTTGAGTTAAAAGACAAAAAAGAACCAGTGTTTGGCGTTTTTTGGTTTAAAGCTCAAATTGATACGAACCATGAGACTAATAATGCTACGGTAAGAAATATAGAAGTTCAGAAAGTAAGGTGGCCAGAATCCAAAGATGCTGATGAGCAAAAATTTACCAGTATTGTTAATGCGGTTTTGCCTATATCAGGCTTTGATATCACGTTAGAGCAGTTATCTGCTAGTTTAGCTTCAGTAGAGAATGAGAAAAGCTCATTGGCAGGTCTTAAAAACGAGCCGCCTCAAATTATCTTTGAACAAAAGCTTGCGGTATTATTATCTTTTGATGGGAAGCCACAATTCACTGCTATTGAAAACAGTACCTATAAACGAGCTGTTAATACTCCGTTTCTTGTTTTTAAATCAAAAGCAAACTCAATATACTATTTAAGTAGTGGATCGCTTTGGTATTCATCCTCATTTTCAACAGGACCATGGAAGCAAACTTATACACCGCCTGCTGATCTTGTTCAGATGTTACAAAAAGCCGACAGCGAAAGTACAGTTTCTAAAGTTTCTGTAGATTCAATACCTGAAGTTGTTGTAGCTATTGTTCCAACAGAATTAATCGTTACTACTGGAAAACCATCATGGGAAGCTATTTCTGGTGGAGAAATTTTATATGTTAAGAATACTGAGACTCCTTGGTTAAGGGATATCAGTACTGGAAATATGTATGTTTTACTTTCTGGTCGATGGTTTAGAGCAAAGACAACAGAAGGACCATGGACCTTTGTCCGAGCGGATGAATTACCAGAAAGTTTTGCAAATATTCCACCAGCATCACCTATTGGCGGCATAAGAACTTCTATTGCAGGAACTGTTGAAGCTGAGGAAGCATTACTTGATGCTAGGATCCCAAAGACTGCAGCTATAAAACGTTCAGAGGCTAAGCTTGAAGTTAAATATGATGGTGATCCAAAGTTCAAAAGTATAGCCGATACCAATATATCCTATGCTGAAAATACAGCGACTCAGGTTTTATTTATTAATAAAAAATATTACGCAGTAGATAATGCTGTTTGGTTTGTTGCCCCAAAAGCTACTGGGCCTTGGATAGTTGCTGATGAGATACCTAAGGATGAAATAGCAAAAATTCCACCAAGCTCACCGGTATACAATACAAAATATGTGCATGTATACCATTCTACCCCTGAGGTCGTCTATGTAGGTTATACGCCTGGTTACATGTGGTCATATCCTTATTATGGTGTACCTGTGTATGGTACTGGCTGGTATTACCCTCCTTACTATTATGGTGGCATTTACTATCCAAGGCCTTACACGTGGGGACTGCATGTTGGCTACAATAGCTACACGGGTTGGACTTATGGCGTAAGTTGGAGTAATGGGTTTTTATCTATTGGTGTTTCGTGGGGAGGTTATTACGGTGGGCACTATGGGGGTTATTACGGGGGGCACTATCATGGTGGCTACCATGGGCCTGTAATTATCAACAATGGCAATATTAATATTGGTAATAATATCAATGCTGGTAATAGAGATAAGATTGCCGATAAATTATCAAATAATTCGAATTATAGCCGAGACAATATCAAAAACAGTGACATATATAAACGTGCAGAGAACTCTGCTCGTAATGCTGACCGTGATGGGATTAATAATCGTTTAAACAAAGCACGAGAGTCGAGCAATAAACAAAACAATATTTATTCTGATCGCAAGGGCAATGTTGTACGTCGTACTGATGACAAATGGCAGAGCCGCAGTAATGGTGAGTGGAAAAATGATTCAAGGTTGAATAAGGCAGATAGAGAGTTTATTAAACAAGCTCAGGATAATCGTCCTCGAACATTTAATAACAACATGATAAATAATAATTCTACACGTTCGAGAAGCTCAAATTTGAACCGTGATTTTCAAGCACGTCAATCAGGTAGTAACAGATTACAAAGGAATAGCGCCGTTCGTACCAGGAGAAGGTAAAGTAGCTTTAATCGGGTGAAGTAGTTTTATTTAGATTGGTAGTTCTTGATTCACCCCATTAAAACAGAAAATTAAACTTTAGCGGTTATATTATTTTGTGGGAAAAAATATCAAGGAATTTTAATGTCAATAATACGTTTTTTAATTATCGCCAGTTTTTATCTGTTAGTAAATTCAACGTGTAATAGTGAAGAGACAAGTGAAATTGAACGTCCAGCCATCACAAATACTGAATGGCCATATTATAAAGATGATACTTATATAAACCCATATGAAGTGAATTTGTTTAGTCCAAAACACAATGAAGATAAAGACCGTTTGTGGTCACAAACAAAATCCATTTTCGGTTATGGATTAGGTGTTGTAGGCTTTATTGCTTTATTACCTGAAGACGTTTCTAATTGGGATAAAGAGGGTAAAGTACTAAAAAAATGGGGTGATAATGTTACAGGTGGGCCTGTATGGGATAGAGATGTAGGCTGGATAAACTATATCGGTCATCCATATTTTGGTGGTGTTTATTATCAGGCAGCACGAAAGTCCGGTTATAGGCAATGGGATTCATTTATTTATTCGTTTATGATGTCTACTTTCTACTGGGAATATGGTGTAGAAGCATTTGCGGAAAAACCTGCTATTCAAGATTTGATCGTAACACCTGTTTTAGGTTGGGCTGTCGGTGAATGGGCATACCAACAAGAACAAAGTATTAGGCAAAACGGCTCACAAGTTATGGGCTCAGAGTTTTGGGGAACGACTGCGCTATTTTTCCTTGATCCTGTAGATAGTCTAGGACGCGGAATCAATAATCTTTTTGGCAGACAAATTGTTGAAGCAGGAACAGGAAATATCAGACAAAGAAACATTTCAATGAGAGATGGCGAATCTGAAGAGTTAATAGAAGTATCTGTCAGGTTCCCTTTTGGTTCAGGCAAACGACTAACATCGTCTCAATACTCAAACGATTATTACAATCGCACTAATGACCCTATAGATACCAGTATAATCGGATTGGGTGTTGGCATAGGATATACGAATCTCGATCCCATTTGGCAGTTGGAAGATGATTTAGTTGTAGAGACATCATTAGGCTTATATTTTACAAGACAGTTTTCTGCAAGATTGAGTTATGCCAGAGGGAATCTTAAAAACAAAAAAGTTGATAGTGAACAAATAGATGATGAAATATTCACCTATGAAAATTACAGTATAAATGGCCAATATTATTTTCGAATAGCAAGTGACTACCGCCCCTATATAACTTTAGGAATAGGCGAAGAAATGAGAGATCAAGATAGAGATAAAAAGTCAGTAACGACACATTTTGGTATTGGTTTACATCTAAAGCTAACAAATAAAATGGCAATTCAAGCTGAAGTCAGAAGGTTTAATAGCCGAGAATATGACACCCAAGATGACTTAATTAATATAAACTTTATTTATAGATTAAATAAAGGTGAGTGGTTTTAAAGAAAAGTGCCGAGAAAATACTTTAACAGGGCGGAGATGGAAATTTATTCCATCTAAGCTATTGTATAAATGACGCCAACTACAATCGAAAAAAGGACGTAAAAATGAAAAGATTACAATACATGAAAACAAGCTTTATTGTTGCTCTTGCGCTACTTGCTATGGGGTGCCAATCAACAGATGCTCCAGCAGTATCACCTGAGGGCATGCAATTGAAACTCGATACCCGTTCAACTACTGCTTATAAAAAAGAAGGCGTTAACTTTTCTGATTATAGTAAAGTTCAATTTTCTCCAAGTACAGTTGCCTTTAAAAAGAACTGGCAGCGAGATTACAACCGTGACCAACCCACCATGTCATCGCGGATAAAAGATAGAGATGTTGTTCGCATTAAAGAATCGGTCAAAGTATTGTTAGATGAAACTTTTAAAGCTGAGTTTGGTAAGTCAGGTACTTATTCCACTGTAAAACACGCTACATCAGGGACGCTTTTGTTAAAGCCCACCATTATTGACTTAGATGTGAATGCTCCAGATGTTATGGCGGCGACTCGCAGTAAAACTTATGCTAATGAAGCAGGCAAGGCGACTTTGTTTTTAGAAATTTATGATGCTGTTAGTGGTGAAATTTTAGCTCGTATTATAGACACTGAAACAGTAGGAGATAATCATGGCTTTTATCAATGGGCAAATCGAGTAACTAATTCTGCTGATGCCAAGCGAGTCATCAAAAAATGGGCGAAAACTTTGCGCGAAAAGTTTGACCAAGCTCATGAAAAATAAAAGGTCCATTTAATTGGTATAAAACTTTGGGGTGATATATGAAAATTATGAAGGTTTCAAATATAGCAATAATGATAACAATCTTTTGTTGTAGTCCACTTTTCGTATTTTCATCTCAAGAAATCAAGAATAATAAAGAAGATAGTGACATACAAGCGCTAATAAAGCAGAAGTCAGATGTCTTGCAGAATGAAATAAATATGATGATGCAAGAAACCGCTTCTTGGTTGGATAATATAGGAGTTGATAACAATTCAACTAAAGGTGGCGCTTCAGCAAACGGCTATGTCCAGTTCGGTTGGATGCCTAGAACAGCTGACTGGTCTGAATTTGATCCAAAGTTCAAAGTCCATTTGAGCTTGCCACGTTGGAATGAAAAAGTGGCATTGGTACTAGATAATGATGATGAAGACGAGTTGAAATTGGACTACGAAGCATCTTCAATAGGCACTGACCATGATGCTGAAAAAGTTAACATTGCAATCCAATATGTAAGGCGGTTTGGCGATAGAATTAACGTGAAGTATCGAGCAGGGATTTCTCGGGATCAATTATATGCACGAAGTGAAATAAAGCACCGTTGGCTGAATGCTAGTAACACCATTACCCTTGTACCAAGACTTGACTATTTTAGTCGAGACGGTTGGGCTCCGAGTATTAAAGGCTCAATGATTTACCCATTATCAGATAGTTTTTTATCATTTTCTGCGAGTTGGCAAAAAGTAGAAAAAGAGGAGGATTCAAGACAAAAAATTGGTTTTTATCATATTACCAATAATGGGAAAACAAAAGAATTAGTGAGCGGTATACAGTATTACAATAATGATAATTCAGAAGAAAGTTTGCTTGTATCTATTCGTCAGCGAAGCTTAATCTATAAAGATTGGATGTTCTTTGAATTAGAGCCATTTATTGAATTTAAGCAGGAAAATGATTACAGAAGAGAGTTCGGTATCGCAATACGTTTACTCGCGTATTATGGAAAGGGGTAATGCCTAACTGTTTTCAGTTTTAGCAGTTGGAGAGGTTTAGTTGATTTGGTCATTAATTTAAAGTGCCTATGGCACTTCTCGCCCTGAGCCTGAGATCAAGTTAAATTTAACCTGAAATCAATAGCGAACCTCTCTCTTTTAAAGCGCGTAAGTATTGAGTTTCGTTATATAGCTTCCCATCTTGCCAGCACTTGTACACAATTCTAATCCACTTGAACGCAAGTGCTTGTATAACTGCTTGGTGAGAGCTACCTGTCTCTCTTTGTTGTAGATAATATAAATTGATCCAGTATGATTTTAGCCGTGAATGGCTTGCCCATTCAATAAATGTTTGTCATAAAAATGTTGAACACTGCCAACGCCATTGAACCCAATATTTTTGACCACTTCGTTCTGTTACAGGTGTTATTCCTGCATATTGTTGAACTTCTTTAGCTGATTTAAACCTATCTCTTTGCTCCCCAAATGCCGCAAGTAACCGTGAGGAAAAGGCCGCTCCTGCACCAGGTAAACTATTAAATATAGGAACATCAGGTAGTTTCTCCATCAATTCTGATATCGACTTGTTGTACTCTTGAATGCACTTCATTGAATTCACTATGCGTTCGACATAGAAGATTACTAGCATGGTATGGCTATCAATCACTGCTTTGTCATCCGTGACTGGTTCGGTCTTTTTAATCATGTTTCTATTTGATGGGAAAGGTTTTAATGTGCAATATTTTATATTGAAGTACTTAACTTCCATTATTTATATTGCTAAATATTTTAGTATTATCAAGTTATTAGCGTTTATCTTATCGTGTGAATGACAATGCACACAATAAACTGTATTGACATTTATATAAATGCAGATATACTTTTTGTAGTTGATGTGTAACGCGTTAACTAATTGGGTGGATGTATTGTGACTTTAGTATCTAACTACTTATTTTATTTTTTAGGTATTTAACACAAGACGCCAATAGAAATTAATAAACTAAATCTGCCTTTGCATAAATACATAATTACGATAAATCTATGGGGAAAATCATGATGAAAATAAATCAACAGTGTAAGGTAACATTGGCAATAGGAATGGCGCTGGGAACTTTGGCTCTATCTGTACAAGCGTCCGAAAGTCCAGAAGCTGCTACAAACGCTACTCAAGATATTGAAACCATTAATATACTTGGCTCGCGTGTTTCTAGTCGTACGTCAACAGAATCGACATCACCAGTTGATATTATTGCGTCTAATACACTCACCAAAGGGGGCTTTACAGAACTGGGGCAATCTTTACAAGCAACGGCACCCTCTTTTAATTTTAGTAGAACTCAAGTATCTGACGGCTCAGATTTGTTTAGACCGGCAACATTAAGAGGCATGCAACCAGATCAAACACTCGTTTTAGTGAATGGAAAGCGTCGTCATACTCAATCTATTTTTGGTAATTTTGGCACAGTAGGTGGCGGAGCGGCAGGAACTGATATGAACGCCATTCCTTTAACTGCACTACAAAACGTACAAGTTTTACGTGACGGCGCTGCTGCACAATATGGCTCAGATGCTATTGCAGGGGTTATTAATCTCTCTTTAAAAGATACTACTGATGTCACTAGCGGTTATATACAAACAGGCACAACTAAAGAAGGTGATGGTGACACAGTATCTATGGGTTTAAATACTGGTTTTGAGCTGACGGATGATGGTGGCTTTATTAACCTTTCGCTGGAATATCGAGATGCAGATGGAACAAACAGAGCACAACGCGATGTTGGTGGCTCATCGACCGTTGCTCCTGGTACATTATCGGACGATGTTCGTTGGAAACAAGGTAATGCTGACGCAGAATTTCAAACAGTATTTTACAATATGATGATACCCGTCGGCGAAGCCGAACTATACTCATTTGGTGGCTATTCAAATCGTACTGCATTAGGCAATGGTTTTTATCGTGTTTTTAATGATGCAGCAAAAAATGTTCCTCAAGTTTATCCTGATGGTTTTTTACCTCGCATTGATAATGAGTCAGAAGATGTTTCTATTGCAATAGGTATCCGTGGCGAATTAAACGAACAATGGACATATGATGCGTCTGGTGTTTACGGTGAAAACTCTTATGATTTTTTCTCGGGTAATACTATTAATCCCTCTTATGCGGCTGAATACCTTCAAAATAATCCAACGGCATCCAGTAGTGATATCGCTTCCAATTCAGGTAAAACTTCTGGGTATTCAGGAGGAAATCGTTTTGACCAGCTAACTTTTAATGTTGATGTGTCTGGTGAGATAGATGTTAACTTGGAAAATGAGTTATATGTTTCATTTGGTGTAGAGTACAGAGAAGAAAATTACCAAATTGTACAAGGAGAGGAAGCTTCATACGCTTGTGGTGTTGCTAATCAAGATGTGTCTTTTCCATCAGTCATTGACTCTGCTGTTTTTGCAACCTGTGGTTTTCAAGCTTATCCCGGTATTAGACCAGATGCAGCTAGAAAAGAAGGTCGTGATAGTTATGCTGTTTATTTAGATTTGGAAAATCAGGTCACTGATAACTGGTTAGTTGGGGTCGCATTTCGTTACGAAGATTTTTCTAATTCAGGTGATGATCTTATTTGGAAGCTATCTTCTCGTTATGAAGTTACTGAGGACTTTTCAGTACGTGGCAGTGTATCAACAGGGTTTCGCGCTCCGTCATTACAGCAAAGTGCATATACCGCATACACTACCAATTTAGGCGAGGGAGGAGCGCTTGAAACGTCTTTTACAGCTAATTCTGGCTCTGCTTTTCCTAGTGCTTTAGGCGTAACTGAGTTGAAATTAGAAACCTCTGAGAGCTTAGGTTTAGGTTTTGTATACAATGCCACAGATGAAATATCGATCACTTTAGATGCATACCATACTCAAGTAAAAGATAGAATTACGGCAAGTGGATTTTTGAAAGAAGAAGATGTTGCATTTAGTGCTGAAGCTACGGCCGCGTTACAACAGACAGGGGCGGTTAGTGCCAATTATTTTTCTAATGCCGTTGACTTAACGACGAAAGGTATCGATTTAATCGTGACTTACCAGACCTCTTTAAATGATGGGCAGTTTGGTATTACTTTTGCTGGCAATGTTAATGACACTGAAATTGATAGTGTAAATACACCAAGTGGTATCCCTTCGACAGTCACGTTAGATAATAATAAGCGAGACTTTATTACTGATTCTCAGCCACATGAAAGGGGAACGCTTTCGTTTGATTATGAAAAAGGTGATTGGAGTGCAATGATTCGTGCCAACTACTTTGGTGAGACTGAAGTATCTTTCTTCGGGAATAATCACATCGGTTTACCGGGCTTTCTATCGCCAACAGGATCATTTAAACCAACCAGTGTTGTTGAAGCTGCTACTTTGATTGATGTCAATTTAGATTATCAAGTATCAGAAACACTAAACTTTTCTATTGGGGTAAATAATTTATTTGATGTTACTCCTGATGAATTATCTGATGATGAAGCGTTAGAATTTATCTCCAAAAAAGCTTTTCAGTTCCCATTACGTGCAGTGCCTTACGGCTTTGATGGGTTGAGTTATTATGCTCGAGTTGGTTTTACTTTTTAAACTCTAAAGCCAGTTAGTATAGGTGTAGCGACGCTATTGCTACACCTATACGCTTCAACCAATAAACTTCTAAGCTAGGTTTTCAATAAAACAGTGTGAGTTCTCTTATTCATTTCTAGCGCATATTTCTTAATGTTTATCGATATCAATATTGTTTTTTTGTTCTTATTTATTAACGACATGTAATCCATAATAGATATTATTTAACTCGGTAAGTAAATTTATATATATTGACATTTATATAAATACCGATATACTTTCATCAACTAGGAAATATTAAGATGACAAAAACTATGATGAATAACTCAGTGGAATGTTTTACGAAAGAAGATTTTACCGAACGGGCTACTTTTCGCTTACATACGGCGTCTAGACTCATTCAACAAATGTCGATAACACAGTTGAAAGCTTTGGATATAACGCAAGCTCAATGGCGTGCATTGTCAGGGGTTTGTATTCAACCTGGGGCAACTTTGCAACAGCTGACGGCATTCGCTCAAATCAGTCAGCCTTTAATGAGCCAAGCTATAAAAACATTAGAAGATAGAGCATTAGTTACAAGAAAAACACCACTAAACGACAAGCGCAGTAGCGTTATATTAGTGACTGAGAATGGTTTTACACTATATCAAAAAGCCTATAGTGCCATGATGGAAGTTGATGAAAAAATTATTAACATCTTAGGGGAAGAAGACACTAAAAAGTTTAAGTCTTTACTCGATGCTATTGTTGTTGGTTTTGAATAAATTAGTATTAAGGAAATAAAAGTTATGAGTAAGTATGAAATTGGTAAATCAATTGAAGACGTAAAAGCGGAATCAGGTGACATTAAGATTCATAAAATGTCTTCAAATGAAAATCCATTTGGTCCTTCTCCAAAAGCGGTCGAAGCAATAAAGTCAACGTTTGACGAGTTGCATTATTACCCCCCTCGTGATGACTCTAAAACAACACAAGCATTAGCAGCACACTTTGGTCGAGGTCTAACGGCTTCAAACTTCACGACAGGAAACGGTGCTGTTGATTTAATTAACTTATTAGAAAACGCAATGTTCAAAGAAGGCGAGAGCAATAGCATTGTAATTTGTCCTCCCTGTTTTGGCTCTTATGCTGCAACGGCAAAGCTCAAAGGCGCAAGGGTAATTGAACATACACTTGACCCGAAAACGTTTGATCTTGACAGCGAAGGTATTGCCAATGCAATCACTGAAGATACACGTTTGGTTTATGTATGCAATCCGAATAATCCAACAGGTACTTATTTTGACCAAGCAGCTTTAATGCAGATTCTAAATAGTATCCCTGAAAATGTCACGCTTGTTTATGATGAGGTTTATTACCACTTCGCAACCGAATTTGAAATGCCAAATGCAATTCAGTGCGTGTTAGATAAACGCAATATTGTGATCTTACATAGTTTTTCAAAGTCATATGGCTTAGCTGGGATGCGGATGGGGTATGCGATTGCCAGCGAAGAAATCATTGAGAAGCTACGTAAACGTAAACTTAGTTTCCAAAACGACAGTATCAGCATGGCTGCTATGCAAGGTGGCTTAGTAGACCAAGAATTTTTAGATAAAACCATTAATAACAATACAGAGCAACGTGCATGGTTACGCGATAAATTGACGGCTTTAGATATTCAATTTTGGCCAAGCCAATCGAATTTTATTTGTTTTCAAGCCCCCAAAGGAAAACTGGCAAGTGAAATTGTTTCTCGTTTGCTTCCTTATGGCGTAATGGTGCGTGCAGCCTTTTATTTACCAAATCATGTTCGGGTAAGTATTGGACAGCCAGAGTCAAATCAACAGTTTATAAAAGCAATGTCAGAAATTATCACAAAATTAGATGGGGAAGAAAAATAATGGAAAAGTTAACGGGCGGTGAAGCAGCGGTTAAGAGTTTACATGCACACAATGTAAAAACATTGTTTTGTATTCCTGGTGTACAAAACGACTGGTTTTTTAATGCACTTTATGATCTGGGTGAAGGTATTAGAGTCGTTCACACTCGCCATGAACAAGGCGCGGCATATATGGCGTTAGGTTATGCGCAAGCTACCGGTGATGTGGGCATGTTTAGTGTGGTACCTGGTCCTGGTTTATTAAATGCTTCAGCAGCACTCGCTACCGCTTATGCCTTAAATTCAAAAGTTTTTTGTTTAACCGGTCAGATACCATCCAATGCGATAGGTAAAGAGCTAGGTGTTTTACATGAAACCAATAACCAGTTAGATCTTCTTAAATCACTAACTAAATATGCTGACCGCCCACATTGTGCGAATGATATTCCTCGTATGATTGCTGAAGGGTACCGTCAAATGCATTCAGGTATGCCTCGTCCTGTTGCACTTGAAATTCCTATGGATATTTTACAAGCCAAAGGCATGGTCGAATTACCAACAAAAATGTCTGAGAATTTCCAACCTCCAATGGATGTAGAGCAAGTTAAGCAAGCAGCAGAGTTACTTGGCAATGCTAAAAAACCAATGATTTTTGTTGGCTCTGGTGCACAAGACGTTAGCCCTGAAATCACCGCACTTGCAGAAAAATTACAGGCTCCTGTTATAGGTTATCGTACCGGTAAAGGTATCTTAGATTCGCGTAATTACTTATCTTTACAACAACCGATGGCAAAAGATTATTGGATGGAGGCTGATGTGATTATCTCCGTTGGTAGTAATATGCGTGTGCCTGTACAGAAATGGGCTAAAAAGCATATACCAAAAATTATCCGTATCGATGTTGACCCACGTAGTCATACTAAATTCTTAAAACCTGAAATTGCCATTACTGCACGTGCTGAAGATGCCTTAACACCGTTAATTGCACATTTAGATACCTGTAATATTGACCGTCCTTCACGAGAAGTTGAAATGACGACTATTCGTGCCGAGTGGGCTGAAAAATTCAGCATACTTGACCCACAAATGACTTATCTTAAAATTATTCGTGAAGAATTAGGCGAAGATGGCATTTTTGTTGATGAGCTTACTCAAATTGGTTTTGCTAGTCGTATTGCTTATCCCGCTTATAAACCACGCACTTATATCACTACTGGTTATCAAGGCACTTTAGGCTATGGTTTCCCAACCGCTATTGGTGTAAAAGCGGCACGTCCCGATGTTCCTGTTATTTCTGTTTGTGGCGATGGTGGTTTTATGTTCGGCGTGCAAGAGTTAGCAACCGCGGTACAACATAAAATTCCTGTTTGTGTATTGTTATTTAACAATAATCAATTTGGTAACGTACAAGAAATGCAGAAGAATGATTACGACGGTCGAGTGATTGCAACTGATCTAGTCAATCCTGATTTCGTTAAAATGGCTGAATCTTTTGGTGCTCAAGCTATTCGGGCAAATTCATATGATGAATTACGTGCAGCAATTAGAAAAAGTCACACGGTTGATGTTCCTACGGTTATTGAAATTCCAGTAGGTGATATGCCCAGCGTTAATCAATTCAGATAATCAGTTAATAAGCCAACATTGCAAGGTAGGAGCAAAAATAAAATGAATGATGACATTATTTTGCCAAAAAATTCAAACATATATAAGGCATTTCAATCAGCGATAGATAAACGTATTGTTTTTTTTACTGGCTTGTCAGGCGTTGGAAAGAGTTTATATATTCAACAGTTTTCTAAAATGGCAGCTAAAGCTGGACGAGTAGTTCATTTACTACAATGGGATGTTACTCGTGAAGCTTTTCAAACAAAAGATGTAATGACAAAGTATCCAGAAATTGATGGTGTTACTCATCCAATGATCCGCAAAGCTGTTGGTCTGTGGACTCGGCAGGGTATATTGAATTGGCACAAAGAGTACAACGATGAAAAACATATATTGATTGGTGAATTACCATTAATTGGTAACCGTTTAGTTGAAGTTGTACAGCAGCATGATGATGACGTTGAAGCATTATTGGCTAGTGAACAATCGCAATTCTTTTTACCGGTACCTTCTGAGTCAGTGAGGGAACATATTGTTGGCTGTCGAACTAACAGTATTAACCAACCAAGTCATGAACGTGAATCAGCTGATGCGCCACCATCGGTAGTTAATGCTAACTGGCAAGAAATTAGAGATTTAGCGATTAGATTAGGTATCTCGAATATGGCTAATATTAATGATGCTTACGACCCCAAGGCTTATGCTGGAGCTTATGAGTTTTTGTTAAAGAATAGACATGCAACAACCTTACTTGTTGACCAAATTCTACCTACCGTAGGCTCCGTATATGAATTAGGTGTTGTAGAAACAGAAATAGCGGCTAAAGAAGCGCAAGTCGCTACTATTTTTAATGACATAGAAAGCAAATATACAGCGGAAGATGTCAATGACATGATTAATAATTGGTATGAAATATAATGTTTAATAATTTATTTGATGAAAATAAAGTTGGCTCAAATGAGTCGGCTAAAGCTAAAGCGTTAGTGTTAGATTTTGGTAGTGTCATATCGCTAACAATGTTTGAAACTCATGCGCAAACTGAAAAGGAATTAGGATTAGCGCCTGGTACCTTAACGTGGATGGGGCCTTTTGATCCCGACAATGACCCAATGTGGCGTGACATGGAAGCAGGTAAAATTACTCAACGTGATTATTGGCTTGCTCGTGCTAAAGAAGTAGGTGAATTAGTTGGAGAAAACTGGACCACCATGATGGACTTTGTTAAGTGTGCTCGTGGTCAAGATCCTATGTCAATTATGCGTCAAGAGATGATAGATTTAATTTATTTAGCACATGAAAGTGGTAGAAAAGTTGCTATTTTATCCAATGAATTAGATTTGTTTTTCGGTGATGATATCAGAGGTAAACTCCCTTTTTTAAGTGCTGTAGATGTTATTGTTGATGCAAGTTACACCAATATTTTAAAACCCGATCCTAAAGCCTACTATTTGTGTTTAGACGAATTAAATATTGCTGCAAATGAATGTGTCTTCATCGACGATCAAATCATTAATGCTGAAGGTGCTAATGCCGTCGGTATGATTGGACTGCACTTGGATGTTTTTAAGCCTGAGATTTGCATTAATGATGCGAAGAAACTTTTGGGTTTATGCTAGTTGAAACGTTTACAACAGAATAATGGGAGTCATTGATGCTAAATCAAAGCGAAATTTATCGATTAAAAGTGCAGACAGTACCACCGCAATTAAATTTTATTAATAATGAAAAAGTTGACGGAAAAAAAGGTAAGCGATTAGATGTAGATAGCCCTGTCGACGGTAAGATCTTTACATCTATTACAGATTCAACGGTTGAAGATGTCGATAGTGCTGTGAACGCGGCACGTACAATATTTGAGCAAGGTGTGTGGTCACAAGCAGCTCCTGCATTTCGAAAAAAAGTGTTACATAAATGGGCTGATTTAATTGAACAAAATGCGCTTGAAATAGCGGTATTAGGCACCCGAGATAATGGCACGCACATTAATATGGCACTTAAAGGAGAGCCATTAAGTGCTGCCTCAACTATACGTTATTATGCTGAAGCAGCGGATAAGCTTTATGGCGAAATAGCGCCGACATCAGATAATATCTTAGCGCTTATTCATCGAGACCCTGTTGGTGTGGTTGGCCTTATTGTTCCGTGGAACTTTCCGTTAATGATTGGTGCATGGAAACTTGGACCTGCGCTTGCCGCTGGTAATTCAGTTGTGATTAAACCACCTGAAAGTGCCTCATTATCTTTGCTTAAAATTGCCGAGCTGGCTGCACAAGCGGGTATGCCTGCGGGAGTACTTAACGTTGTTACTGGTTTAGGGCAAGTGTGTGGTGAAGCAATTGGCTTACATATGGACATTGATGTCTTGGCATTTACTGGCTCTGGTGGTGTCGGTCGTCGTTTAATGGAGTATTCAGCGCAATCTAATTTGAAACGCGTTTATTTAGAGTTGGGTGGTAAGTCACCTAATATAATTTTTGCAGATGCGGCTAATTTAGATCGTGTTGCCAAAGAAACAGCGGCGTCAATTTTCAGAAATGCGGGTCAGGTTTGTGTTGCAGCATCGCGTGTTATTGTGCAAAACAGTATTAAAGATGAATTGATTGAAAAAGTGGTTGCTTACGCGAAAACGTATAAAGTTGGTAATCCATTTGATCTTGATAACGCGATAGGCTCTATCGCAAATTTTGCTCAATTAAATGTTATCGAAGCTAAAGTGAAACAAGGTATAAATGAGGGGGCAACACTACTCATTGGTGGCGAGCGAGCCAATGTAGAAAGTGGCGGTTGTTACTTTCCTCCAACTATTTTTAGTGATGTAACACCTGATATGTCTATTGCCAAAGAAGAAGTCTTCGGCCCTGTATTAGCCATTTTAGGTTTTGATACTATTGAAGATGCTATAGAAATTGCTAACAGTACCGTTTATGGGTTGTCATCAGTAGTTTGGACCTCAAACCTATCAACAGCACATCGTATGGTCAAATCTATTAAAGCTGGTGTTGTACAAGTTAATTGCTTTAGTGGTGCGGATCAAACAGTTCCTTTGGGTGGGGTAAAGCAGTCAGGACATGGCTCTGATCGTTCACTTCATGCATTCGATAAATATATAGATTTGAAAACAGCTTGGATATCATTAGATCCTAATTAACTCAGCTGCTGGCATTATCACTGATGAAGTACGGTGATAACGCCAAGCCTAACTAATTTCCTTAATCTAAAACCAAAACGTAATTACTCGGTAACCCCGATCTAGATTGCAAAGCTCCCTTTTTATCAATACTAAATTTTGTCAGTGTTTTCATTTATATGACAAATATGGTGTGAAATACGTGAATACGTGTGTTTCTTGGAGAAAATATGAACAGTGTAAATGAGGCTTACCAGCCGACAAACATCGAAAGTCAAATACAAAAAACACCTCATATATTAGGAGGAGTGGCTATTACAGCAGGTACCGCAATTGGGGCAGGGATGTTTTCTCTACCTATTGTTTCATCAAGTATGGGGTTTGGTTGGTCATTAGTGTGCATGGCGATGGCATGCTATGCCATGTACCATGCTTCGATGTCGATACTTGAGGTTAATTTGCACTTTGAACCAGGTGAAAGTTTTTACACTATGGTCAAGGGCATTTTAGGGAAAAAATGGGCAATATTTAATGGTATTTTGTTTGCCTTTCTATTTTATATTTTAAACTATGCGTACATCAGTGGTGGTAGTGCAATTGTAAATAAAATACTAGTAGCTAATATTGATGTTGAGCTGTCGCAAGGGCTAGCGAGTATTTGTTTTATGCTGTTTGCTGGTTTCTTTGTTTGGCTTAGTACAAAAGCAGTAGATAGAATTTTAATTGTATTAATTACGGCAATGAGTCTTACTTTTATCATGGCGATAAGTGATTTAACCCTATTAGCACAGTATGATAATTTAATGCCTAAAGTTGGTAGCAATGATTCTGGTTACCAATATATATTTGCAGCATTACCTTTTTATTTGACCTCTTTTGGCTTTCACAGCAATGTGCCAAGCTTAGTTAAGTATTATGGTAAAAAGCCCAAAGTTATTGCAAAAACGATTCTTTTTGGAGCACTTTTCTGCATCGTTATTTACTCATTTTGGCTAATTAGCACACTTGGAAATTTGAATAGTCAGAATTATTCTGTAATTTCTGAAGGCGATGGAACTATTCACTCGCTTGTTATTGCACTTAATCAAGTTACCAATAATTTGCATTTAAGTGAATTGCTAAACTATTTTGCCAATATGGCTGTATTATCCTCATTTTTGGGGGTGAGTCTTGGACTGTTTGATTTTTTAGCGGATAAATTGAAATTTCCTGATGACGGATTTGGACGTTTAAAAACAGCTATGTGCACATTTATTCCTCCTGCGTTAGGCAGTTACTTCTATCCAAATGGATTTATTATGGCGATAGGCTTTGCAGGCCTTTTATTAGCCATTAATGCGCTGATTATTCCAGCTTTTATGGTGAAAAAAAGTCGAAAAATGTTCAGTTTTTCTGAATACACTCATTCTGGTGGTAGCTTTCGTATCCATTCAATTATTATTTTGGGCATCATTTTTTCAGTTTGCCATTTATTGTCAATGTTTGGTTTTTTACCTAACGTTCATGCTTAAGAATAAAACTAGAGATTTGTTTTACTTTAGTGATGTACATAGCTGAACGTATGCAAACCAGTTCAGTTTAATTCTAGTTATGGTATTTGAGTCAGTTAATATTTTAATCCTAAGAACAATTAAAAAGGTATTTCATGCGTAATTTAATCAGTTTATTTATTTCAACCTTGCTTTTATTAGGCGTCAGTCAGTCAATTCAAGCTAATAGTTCTGTTACTAACAATGAGCCAACTAAAAAAAGGCCTAATATATTATTAATTGTTGCTGATGATCTAGGCTTTGGTGATATTGGCGCCTATGGAAGCGAAATTTCTACACCTAATATTGATGCATTAGCAGAAAATGGCAGTCGATTCAGTAATTTTTATACTCAGGCTAGCTGTTCACCTACGCGTTCAATGTTACTTTCTGGGGTAGACAATCATAGGAATGGTATGGGTACGATGGCAGAAGATCTGTTACCGCACCATAAAAATTTGCCAGGTTACCGTGGCTATCTAAATAATGAAGTAGTTACTGTCGCTAGCCTGTTACAAGATGCTGGTTATCACACCTATATGACAGGTAAGTGGCATTTAGGTTATGCGGATAATCAGTCAGCGCACGCACGTGGCTTTGAGCATACTTTCTCCCTTGTTGATGGAGGTGGTAATCATTTTAATGACCAAGGTATGAATGCTAACAAACCTAAATCAACTTATCGTCGTGATGGCAAAATTGTATCTAGGCCCGAAGGTTATTCAAGTGATTTATTTACCAAAGAAATGAAAATGTTAATAGATAAAAGAGAGAATGACGATAAGCCATTTTTTGCCTATTTGTCATTTACTGCACCGCACTTTCCATTACAGGCCCCTAAAAAAACGATTGAAAAATATAAAGGGCGTTATGATTCTGGATGGCAAGTTATCCGTGAACAACGTTTTAGAAAAATGAAGACGATGGGAATTATCCCTTCAAATGCAGTACTAGAAAAAGTTTCTCCAGAACTAACAAAATGGTCATCATTATCTGAAGATGAACAAAAAAATGAAGCTAAAAAAATGGCCGTTTATTCTGCCATGGTTGATAATTTAGATAGGAATATAGGTGATATATTTCAATATTTAAAGGAAATTGGGGAATATGAAAATACCGTTGTTATTTTTATGAGTGATAATGGTCCAGATCCTTACGATCGAAGTGAACGAAAGGCTTATCAACAGCTGGTATCAAAATATGACTATGATATGCGTTATGAAAATATGGGCGCGAGTAATTCGTATTCCTTCTTAGGTCCTAACTGGGCACAAACAAGCAATGTTAATCAACAAGGTTATAAATTCCTGCCCACTCAAGGGGGAATTCATAACCCTGTTATCATGAAATTTCCTGGCATATTGGAAAAAGGGAAAGTCATGACCGAATTTGGTTCGATTTTGGATATTACTCCTACATTGTTGGAGCTAGCGGGAACCACTCATTCAGGGAAACACTATAAAGGACGGAAAGTTCATCCATTAAATGGACGCTCTATATTGCCTTATGTGTCAGGCAAAACTAAGCAAGTTTATGCTGAAGATGAAGCGGTATCATTTGAATTATTTGGTCATGCATCTGTTTTTATGGGCGAGTGGAAAGCGGTTAAAGTGCGTCCACCTCAGGGAGATGATAATTGGGCTTTATATCATATTAAAACAGACTTAAGTGAAACGAATGACTTAAGTGATAAGCACCCAAAAACATTGCAACTATTAACTCAAGCATATGCAAAATACAAACTTGATAATGGTGTGTTGACAGAGCCTGAAGGTGTTACTGCTTATCCGACTAATCCTCATTATGTGAAGTATAGGTCAGGATTACTCTTAATAGAATGATCAAAAGATTGTTGTCAGCAAAAAGATCATTTTTTGATAACTTTGCTATCTCGTTATCAAGAAGGAGGTAAGTTTACCTTCTTAGTTTCTGTGAAATATATATACCTTAATAAACATTCTCTTTTTTAATATTCGTAGTAAATTTTTAGGTTAAGTATGTAAAATGATTAAAAGTACAAATTGTAAAGATAGTTTGTTAGCTGAGTTAATGTCCTTGTTAAACACTGATAGGTTTAGTACACAAATGCAACTTGCTAAAGCTCTGGAGAAAAGTGGTTTTAATGATGTATCTCAGCCTAAAGTAGCTCGGTTAATAAAAAAAGCTGGAGCCATTAAGGTTAGAGGAGATCGTAAATCCTATTTTTACCAAATACCTGAAAATCCTTACTTAAATATTGGGAAGAGAATTTCTTCAGTAATAACTGAAATTAACCATAACAATATCCAGGTGGTAATTAAAACGGTGAAAGGAGGGGCTTTAATTATTGCACAGATAATTGAATCGCAAAGTAATGAGTTAGGGATATTGGGATGTTTAGCTAGCGATAATACTATACTAATAATACCTATGGATACAAAAGACTTAGATGGTCTTATTCATGCTTTAATAAAGCACTTATATTAAACGCGATAAACTTGTCTGGCTCTGAGTCTTACTTTAAAAATGAAAAAAGTTGGTTAGTTGATTTTTGGGTACTGCTAATGATATTTCAGCTAATAGATTTAGTACCCTCTGTAACAGGTCTTGTACATTTACTACATTGATAATCTATTAAATAGAAGTTTTAGGTGCCACTGACGTTTAGTACAAAACTGATTTTTTTAACCGTTTAACTAGCTAACTTATTTAGGTTTATCGATACCTGTACCAGCAATAAGCAACCTGTAACGGCAAGTCCCAAACCAATGCCCATCCAGATACCTTGTAAATGAAATGTCTGCATTAAATACCAGGCGGCCGGTAGGCCCGCCAACAAGTAACCAACGCCAGTGATCAGAGCAGGAGCAAACACTATTTTCATACCGCGTAAAATATTTAACCCAGTCAATTGCCAGGCATCAACGACAAAACAGGCCGCAGCCACTAGCATTAAACCAGGTAAAATATCCACCAGCTCACCAAATAAAGCATCACCTGGCTTGGCAAACCACTGTGACAACCACTCAGGGTTAATGCTAAACAAAATACCTATCAACGCACTTGATGCGGTCGCTAAGATCAGACCTTGGCGTGCGATATTAACAATAGCCTGCTTATCTCGACTACTACCGTATTGATTACTCACTAATATTGAGGTTGCCTGAGCAAAGCCATAAGAAATACACCAGGAAAAACTTAATATCTGCAAGGCAATTTGGTGAGCGGCAAGGGATACCACTCCTAAAGTACCAGCCATCAAGGCAGCACCAGAAATTAATCCAAACTCAGTCATAGTTGCCAAGGCAACAGATACTCCCATCCATATTAAAGGTTTAATGATGACAAGTTTATATTCAAACCCTTTAGCCCATGGCTTGTAGGGTAAAAATTGTGGCTGACGAAATAACCACACCCCATAACAAATTGCCATCAACCAAGCGGCTAATGAGGTTCCATAACCAATACCAACAATGCCAAAATCCAGCACAAATGCTAAGACATAGCTAAAAACAATATTCAGCATTACAGTGATAACCGAAGCCCATAACACCGAGCGGGGAAACCCAAAGGCCACCGCTAATCCACGAAATACCACGATCAATAAGTTAGGTAGCATTGACCACTTTAGCGCATGCAAATACAGCATACTAAGATCAATGACCTCTGCTTGTTGCCCAACCATTAGCAACAACGTCGGTAATAAATAAAATAACGGTAACAGGGCGATGCTGATCAGCATGGATAATAAAATGGCGCCTTGTATAATCCCCCTAATTTCTCCATTATTATCAGGGTTATGCTGTTTTTCGCCATAGGCTATTGCTAACAAATTAGCGACCGATCCAATCAGGCTCATCACAACAAGAAAAATAAAACTAAAGACTGAACCGGCAAGACCTCCCGCAGCCATAGTAGTAACACCAATGCGCGCCATCATCCAAATATCCGAAAGTACCATTAATTGTGCAACTAACTGTGAAATGATTAAAGGTACTGCAAACTTAGCGAGATGTTTCACGGTTACCCCCTTATATTTGGTTAAGTTATATCAAGGCCATCAAATTAAATGAATGTTCACTAGTTTTCAAACGAGCAATATGTCAATCTGGGATGCATAAAACTCATGCCAGATAATTGTCCCGAGAAATCCATGCAACGCAATGCACTTAAGCGTCATTCTAATCTGCCTCATTCGTTAAATAGTTTGCGAGTATTTGAAGCTGCCGCCCGATACTTAAGTTTTACTCATGCAGCAACCGAGCTCAACGTCACCCAAAGTGCGGTTAGCCGACAAATAAGGCAACTTGAAGATAATCTCGGTTTTACTTTATTTAATCGTTTGCATCGGGCCTTGGAGCTAACCAGTGAAGGTCGTGAATTATCAATGTTACTATCAAGACAATTTGGTGAACTAAATCGGGCAATTTATCAATTGGCACCCTCGCTGCAAGGTGAGCTTAAAATCAAGGTGGAAACCAGTTTGGCGGCACGTTGGCTTGCCCCTCGACTACATAAATTCAGAAAACTCCATCCTAATTTACAAGTTAATTTAAGTCTGGCTTGGTTTGAAGCTGGCGTGAATATCAATCTAGAAAGTGGTGGCTATGATATTGCGATTTTTGGTGAAAAATATCCTGATTCTCGTTATGCCAATAATAGACTGCGCTGCGAATATATGGCGCCGATTTATCATCCAAACTTATGTGAAAATCAACAAGCTCTTACTGTTGCGCAAGCAATTGACAAAATACGCATCCATCCCACTCAAGATAGATCCGACTGGCAACAATGGCTATCATTAACTGACAATAGTGATCAAAGTCTTGATAAAGGCATAATTTATAACAGTTTAGATTTGGCTATTATTGCAGCCAAGTCCGGTGAAGGCGTAGCAATGATGGATTTGATGCTAATATTGGATGAACTGGAAAACACCGATTTATTGTTACCTGAACAAGTACATATAACCCAAAGCCCATGGCAGTATTACTACTATGTTGCACCTGAAGCCAATGCCATTGATGATATTAATGCATTTATTGACTGGTTACATGAAGAGTTCAGCCAAGATGAACAGCGATTGTCAAAACTCGCCAGCGAAAATGCCTGGTATATCACGAGTACACGCAAAAGCCTCTAGTTAATATTATCCTCAATTCAGTGCAAATGGTTTTAAACGCTCTTTTCTCAGCTATTTGATCAATTTATGATACGACATAATTATGCTAAGTCATTTGATGGTTTCTCTACCAGAATACTATCAAAAATCACTGCACTCACGCTAATTCAATGGTTTACTTAACTTAATAGAAATAATATTAATAACCTAAAAGTCGCCATTTCTTAAATGCACCACGGGTGTGTATATCTAGCGTTATAAATTATTATTATTGAAAGTATAATCCTAATATATTTTTGTTATTAACAAAGTATTGCTACTATTTCATTAGTTCGTATAAATAGTGCTCGTTATTAAATATCTCCTTCTGAGTATCATCACCATGATTGAAATAAAAACAGCTGCTTACCGCCGTGCAAGTTTTGCGTTAGCATTAGGATCTTTCTTCGTATTTTGTAACTTGTACATGTTCCAACCTATGTTGCCCTTGATGGCTGAAAAGTTTAATGCCAGTGCAATTGAAATTAACTGGTTACTGGCGGCATGTACGTTAACCTTAGCGCTTACTCTTGTACCATGGGCTGTAGGCTCAGAAATTATTGGACGTCGTAACGTGATGATGTTGAGCCTTTTCTTATTGCCGTTTGTTGGTATGGTAATGCTGCTGGCAGATTCATTGCTGATGTTAACGTTAATACGCGGGCTCATGGGTATATCTCTTGCGGGATTTACAGCAGTTGCTGTGGCATATATGGCCGAAGAATTCACTCCGAAAGCCTTAATGCTTGCCGTTGGTGGCTATATTAGTGCGAACTCATTAGGGGGTATTACTGGGCGTTTATACGGCGGTTTTGTCACTGAATATTGGGGGTGGGAAGTGGCCGTTATTGGTATGTCTATAGCTAGTTTGTTAGGCGCGCTATTCGTTAATAGACTATTACCTGAACAGCAATATTTCACACCAAAAAAAGGACAGTTTCGTGTCCACAATAGGAGTGTTGTTGGTCACTTAAAGCAACGTAAATTATGGTTGGCGATGGTTATTGGTGGACTAAATTTTGCGTTGTTCGTTAACCTTTATACGGTAATGGGCTTTCGTCTTGTCGAGCCGCCATACTCACTGTCTATCAGCTTAACCTCTATGATTTTTTTATGTTATCTCAGTGGTACCATTACGGCAAAGCTAAGTGGTTGTTGGAGTCAAGTATACAGCCCGATAAATGGCATGGTATTAGGAACAACAGTGAGCGTGGTAGGTATGTGGCTCGCCAGTTATGATTCATTGTCCGTAATGCTTATTGGCTTATTGCTTATAAGTTCAGGCGCTTTTTTCACACATTCACTTGCGTATGCATGGGTAAGTCAAAAAGCGAATACAGCGAAAGCAACAGCAACTGCATTATACCTGGTGCATTATTACGTTGGCGGCAGTCTAGGTGGTTTTTACTTAGTTGCCTGTTGGCAATATGGAGCATGGCATGGTGTTCTTGCTGGGGCTATGGTGCTTTATGGCTTAATTTATCTGTTGTGTTGGGGTTTACACCGCTGTACATTTTCAGAATTGAAAGAAGATAAATTAGCAAGATTACCAGAAAAATAAAATGCCATAGCGAGCAAGTACCACCAATTTGCCTAATTCACTCAAAGCTTCACTCCTCTTTTATATTCATCAAATAACACTAAATACCCTTTCCAATTGAAGATGCTGAATCATGCATCTTCAATTGGAAAGGGTATAGATAAAGTTCTGAATAATAAACTATCAAACCAACACATGTTAGGATAGGGACTATTTTATTTGGCAAGGCTAAAATACATCTCGCATTCTAGCCATAATTATTATCAATCAGTACCAATTGGTCTTAAGTATTGGAATCATCAATGAATAAAATTCCTGAAAATTTTGTAAAATACAAATCTACCCCAATATTTTCAAAAAGTAGCGTACCTAAGATGTTTCTATATCTTCATAATACCCGCACAGGTGTATATGGAAAAATATGTGTAATTTCAGGGACGCTAAAATTTTTTGGTTTTACACATAGAAAGGGGAATATTGAACAGGAAATATCTATCGTAGCAGGAGATTACGCAGTCTCGCCACCAGAGTACTGGCATAAAGTGGAGTTTTTAACCAAAGAAACAAAATTTAGAGTTGATTTTTATGCTGTTTATGACTCTGAAATAGTAAAAGAGAATTTGTCAGAGCGTAGTACTTAACATGAACTCTTATAAATTATTTACTAAGGAGTTCAACAGTGGACGTAGATAGAAAAAAACTAGATCCTACACTTGTTTGTACCTGCAATGACTTATACATAAGTGACATTCAAGAAGCTATTAATGATGGAGAAGAAGACTATATCGAAATCATGCAATATAACTACACTCTACCACGTTGCGGTGGTTGTGAATGTCATGTTGATCAGCTTATTTCTATAAATGATGCTGAGCTTTAAATTTAGCCAGTTGAGAATGACGTTTTTGCACTTATTATCCTTTTCGTTATGGCTATTTTTTATGGTTATCGAAATTGGCTAGTTTTAATAGCCCAGCGAAACAAAGCTCTAAGGCTAACATTAAAATGCTCATCATTAACAAAGTTAAAATAGAATTCACTTTTCCATAAAATAGCACAAATATAATTTTGAAAAACTCATGATGAAATTAACTAATATTGTGTTATTTATTAGTTGTCTATTAAAAAATAAAGCCTCTATTGGTGTTATAGAAGCTTATTATATCGATAGTTTTAGGTAAGGTTTACTTTATTAACTACATTACAAAGACTGGTGAGGACCAAACACTTCGTAATGAATGCTAGCTTCCTGTACACCTAATGTCAGTAATTGCTGTTTAGCAAATTGCATAAAGCCAATCGGACCACATAGGTAAAAGTCGCCCTCCTTTATGGGTAATAACAACTTGGTCAAATCCATAACGCCATGATGAACGTGTTGTTGTTTTGCTTCTTCGCTTCGGTACCAAATATGTTGTTGCCAATTATTTTCATTCATTAGCTGTGCAGTACGTTGCGCAAAAGAGTGTTGCTCGCTATTTTCACAAGCATGTAAATATAACACCGACTCTTTACTGCTTTGCTTAGCTAAGGTTTCTAACATTGCTTGCATCGGAGTTATACCAACACCTGCTGAAATTAGCACCACAGGTTTTTGACGATTAACAAAGAAAAAATCGCCCGCTGGTGCATAGAGATTAACTTCATCACCAATATTAATGCCATCATGTAAGTAGTTTGACACTTTGCCATGAATACCGTTGAGCTCTCGCTTAACCGAAATTCGATAAGTAGTCTCATTTGATTGATCTGATAATGAGTACTGGCGAACTTCTTTATATTCACTTCCTGTGGGGGTTACTTCAATACCTAAGTATTGACCCGGAGAAAAGCCAATAACCCCTTGTTGGTCTACAGGCGAAAAAATAAAGCTTTTGACTAGCTCAGATTCGACAATTTTATCAATTATCTTGAATGTTCGTGCACCTCGCCAGCCACCTGTCGTTGCTGCTCGCTGTTGATAAAGTTCGGTTTCTCTGTTGATGAATATCTGAGCTAAAAACTGATACGCTTTAGTCCAAGCTTCTTCAATATCAAGAGTGAACACATCGCCAGTTAGCTCTCGAAGGGTTTCTATTAAGTGCTGTCCAACAACACCATAATGCTCAGGTTGAATGTTTATGCTGGTATGTTTTTGGGCAATTCGTTCTACAGCTGTTTGTAGCACAGTGAGATTTTCAATATTTTTTGCATAGGATGCTATCGCTTCAAAAAGTGCTACTTGCTGTCTGCCACTATGTTGATTAGACATATTGAAAATATCTTGTAACTCAGGGTTATGCGAGAACAAGCGTCGATAAAAGTGCTCTGTTAAAGCTGGACCTGCATTTTCTAAAATGGGGATGGTGCTTTTTACTATCTGTATATGTTGTTCGGTTAACATTATTACTCCTAATTTAAACTGAAAGGGATAGTTTTGGCAAAAAAACAAGGTGTCGCAGATTGCTTCGTTTTGCCTTGTTTTGATGAAAATTGGTTTGGTGTTATTAAGGTGTTTAGGTATTCAAGTGCTCAGGTATTTAAGTTGATATATCATCGTTCAATTTTTCTCGAAGTCAGCACAGGAAAGTAAACCTTCAAAAAACTACAGGCGGCCAGTAACCATAAAAATGCACTGCTGTTCCAGCCAAGTAATGGCTGATTAAATATTGGCAATAAAACTCGAGCGATGGCGCTGATGAAAATGAAAACAAATAGCCAAGAAACTAAGGGATGCACTAATAATGCTCTACCAGTGTGACCAAGCGATACACGGCACATCATCGAAAAAATCATTAAAGCCATAGCCGCGATGGTGATGAAATGCAGCGTATCAGAAAATTGTAACTGTATAATTAGGTATTCGAACGGTAGATAACTCATGCCGAGCAATATCAAACCACAACCAAGCGAAAAATAAGCTAAGTGCAGCGACCATAGTAAAGGTATTCTTACGGTAGTATTACTGCGCCAATAGCTTTGTCGATAAAGATGTAATATGCCTGAAGTAATCATCAACACGGCAGGGCTAAGGGACAGTTCAACAAAGGCTGAAAGAATAAATACCAGTATGCCCGCTACTGAAGTAATAATGAGTAATGTTGTTAGCCAATTAGGTGTTGTTATCGCTTTTAGTTTGGCACCAGAGCTGGTAAAAAACGGGATAACCCGGCCACCTAAAATTCCCATTAACAAGCAAAAAATTAAAATACTGGTACGGGCAATATGGCGTGCTAATTCACTGTAGTTCAGTAAATCTAGCCATAATAAAGTGAGATTAAGTAGCATTAAGCTAGTAAGCAGAGGAATAAATAAGTAATTACGTCGATTTTGGCTCGACAGTACTAAATAACTGAATACAGCAATTGACGCTAACCACCATAAAGATTGTAAAACAATAGCGATATAAACAAATGGCGACTGATTAATGAGTAAGCAAACTCTCACCATAAGCCAAACAACAATAAACAATAATACCGGTAAGCCCTTTATACTCGCTTTACCCGTCCATGTTTGCGCAGCGGTTAGTATAAAGCCTACGGCAATGGTTGCAGAAAAACCGAATATCATTTCGTGAACATGCCAAATGATGGGCGATAACCCCGTTGTTGCAAAGGTGAAATAGCCATTCAAGTAACTGGTCCAAATAGCTATCGCTATGATGGAAAAAGCAACGGCTAAGAGAAAGTAGCTTCTAAAGGGCAAGTCTAAAATTGGCTGTTGGTTAAGTTGGTTAAAATGTTTAAGCCCGCTAGACGTTTGTTGTTCATGCATTAATTGAGTTAATTCTGGGTCTTGAATATTTATCATATTAAAAGTTCCTTTTACCAAAACCATGCAAAGCAACACAGCGCAGTACGTAACCTATTTTCAATAGACCAGCAAAAACGATGGTGGCGATATGCGCAGAAATTTGTATTGAAATAGCGAAAAGTTCATCGAATCCAAAGGTGATAAAAACACTTGATAAAACTACAAAAAAAGATGTTAACATCAAGTAATTACCTAAAATTAGACACTTTTGATAACTTAAAGCGTTGGGCACTGCTGGTAATTGGTTAGCAATAGAAAATTGTGAATACATGTTTGACTCCATATTTGTAATAGTTATATTGCAAAGTAAGTGCCAATTTGATTAATTTATATTAATCAATGTGTTACATTGGTTGTGCTTGTGTTAGGAGTCTATTTGACTCCTTTTTTATGTAGTCATAAAGACTCTTATGTGTTATTTTGTTATTGGTTTGAGCTGGGAGGAAATAAATATGAGTCAAATTTCATCAAGTGCAATTATTGAATTAGCACTTAACTTAGCCAGTAGCCTAAATACAAAAGATAGATTTGATCGACTGTTAGATACGGTGAGAAAAACCGTTACTTGTGATGCCGTGGCATTGTTGTCATATCATGGAGATATTCTGAAACCAATTGCCTTGCAAGGGCTAAGTAGAGATACTTTAGGCAGACGATTTTATATCGCTGAACATCCCAGATTCTCTGCTTTGTGCCAATCAAAACTACCTATTCGATTTGCGGCCGATTCACCCTTGCCAGATCCCTACGATGGCTTGTTAGTTGATCGTTCAGGAGACTTACCTGTTCATTCCTGTATGGGGTTACCACTTTATTATGATGAGAAATTACTGGGGTTATTAACCATAGATAGCTTAACGCCACATGTATTTGAAGATATTGCTGAACGTACTTTAGAGGTTATCTCAGCAATGGCCTCGGTAACATTAAATACCGCCTTTTTACTTGAGCAGTTAGAAAATCAGGCAGATCACTCGCAACGAGTAGTGGCTGAATTAACCGAAGAAGCGTGGAAACGTGATGGTGGTGAATTGATTGGTGAAAGTCAGGTTATGCAGCAACTAAAACAAGAACTAGATATTGTTGCACCATCAGATTTTAATATTCTTGTCTATGGGGATACGGGGGTCGGTAAAGAGCTAGTTGCGCGTACTTTGCATCAAAAATCGTTACGACAAAATGGGCCAATGGTCTATGTCAACTGTGCGGCTTTACCTGAAAACCTGATTGAGAGCGAACTTTTTGGTCATGTTAAAGGCGCTTTTACCGGAGCTGAAAAGAATCGTGCTGGAAAATTCTCTTTGGCCGATGGCGGAACTTTGTTTTTGGATGAAATAGGTGAGCTACCTGTTGCTGCCCAAAGTAAAATATTACGTGCAATACAGAGTAATGAAATTCAACCTGTAGGGCAAGATAATGTCGAAGAGGTCAATGTTCGTATCATTGCAGCGACCAATCGAAATTTAAAAGAAGAAGTCGAAGATGGACGATTTCGGGCAGATTTATATCATAGATTAAGTGTCTATCCAATCAGAGTACCTAAATTACAAGAAAGGGTCGGCGATGTGCAAGTACTTAGTGGCTACTTTGTTGAGCAAACCAGGCAAAAGCTAGGCATTGCGCAATTAAAATTATCCGCAGAGGCAATTCTCCATCTAGAGCAATATAACTGGCCTGGTAATGTTCGCGAGCTAGAGCATGTAATTAGTAGAGCGGCATTAAAGGCGAAGGCACGGCAGAAGCATAAAGCTATTATCGCTATTGACAGTGGAGATTGTGGTTCACTTATTAATATTCAAGAGGATAAATTATCCCAGCCTAATGAAATAAAAGTCGCTGTTGAAAATCATATTAATATAAATTTTAAAGAGGAAACGGAGCGCTTTCAGCGTCAGATAATTAGTCGAACATTAACGCAAGAAGGTGGAAACTGGGCTGCAGCGGCCAGAAGGCTATCAATTGATAGGGCCAACTTAAACCGTACGGCTAAACGATTAAATATTAAAGTGGTTAAATCTGTGATTGAAGATTAATAGCCGCCATTTTCCACTGATTATCACCCAGATAAAGGTTTATCAATCGCTATTATGAAAATGACTTTAGAACGTTCAGGTTACAAGGTTAATGCTGAGATAGCTCCTTTTCCTCTAATTTTACTTGGTATTGAACATGGTACTTATGATGTTATTGCCATTACTTATAATGATGATGAGTTGGCAAGCTACATATATTACGGTGAATCTTTGCAGCAAATTTTATAGCGATTTTTTATGGTCCTTAAACGTATAAATAAACAGGGTCAGTGTTTGATGATTATATTGAACTCGCTGCCAATCAAGTGATGTTTCCTCGTAACATATAATTTAGATTAGGCTTTGTTGAACTTTCACTGTTAAAGCTTGTTCGAGATAAGTGCTCTATCTGTTCGGTTAGTAATAATGCCGTGATAACTTACCATTATCATTTTTACCTTAATACAGTACTAATGATAGAATATTCATTCTCGTGTTTTTTCGCTTTTCTCATATCTAGGTTTGTGTTGTAAATGGAATGTATCTCCTCAAGTTTTTTTTGCCGTTTTATTGGTGTTCCAACAGAAATAAAAATCAGTGATAGCGGTGTAGCTATTGTAATAGAAAGTCGTTTGATCAACATAAAATGGGAAGAGCTTATTGTTCCGCCAACATTTCATCTGAGTTTTTTTGGACAAATAATTTCATTTAAAACAGTAAAGCATAATTATGTTATTACCATGCTTGCATATAACGCTAAGCGACTGCATAAAAGTAATTGCGAGCGGCTTTGGGCATTGGCCAATATTAAGCGCGTTGAAACTTTTTTAAATACCATAAAAAATATCACCACTAACCACTATTTGCGCCAATCAACCATTGACCGTATTAAATTGGGGGCGGATCAAGAGTTTAAACGCTGGTTTCCCTGGGTTAAGTCATGTAGAGCACTAACAGGAATTTTTGAAAAGCTCCAATTATTATCGTATTACCACCACTGGAAAGAGCAAGATATAGCCGATTGTCGAGATAGCTATATCAATAAACAACTGCAATTGCATAAAACATTTTTTGATAACGTCGAATCTAATCCATTAACACACTACCAGCGCAAAGCCTGTATTATCGATAATGATAATAACTTGTTGTTAGCGGGCGCTGGCACAGGTAAAACAAGTGTTATGGTTGGCCGAGCAGGTTATTTACTAAATAGCTTACAAGCTAAGAGTGATGAAATATTACTGTTAGCTTATGGCCGTAAAGCTGCGGATGAAATGGATGCAAGAATAAAAGGTAAGTTATCAACTGATAAAATTAGCGCCAGTACCTTTCATAGTTTAGGGCTAACTATTATCGCCCAGGTTGAAGGGCAAAAACCAAGTTTATCGGTATTGGCTGAAGATGCAAAAGCAAAATCTAAGTGGATCCAAACATGTTTTGAAAAGCTGATTAATGAGCATAAGCAATATCGCCATCTTATCATCGAATATTTCAGCAAATATTATTATGTTGAACGAAACGATTTTGACTTTAATAGCCTTGGCGAGTATTACCAATATTTAACTGACAATGATATTCGTAGCTTAAAGGGGGATAAGGTTAAAAGCTTTGGCGAGCTTTATATTGCCAATTGGCTATTTAACCATGGTATAGAATACCAATACGAGGCTAGTTATATTCATGATGTGAAAACAACAGAGCGTAGACAATACCAACCAGACTTTTTCCTTCCAGAGTTAAATGTTTATATTGAATATTATGGTATAGATGAAAATGGCGATACAGCGCCTTATATCAATAAAAATGAATACCACGCAGGAATTCAATGGAAACGAAACATTCATAAGGAATTTGGAACCCATTGTCTTGAATTTACCTATGCACAGCATAAAAAAGGGGAGTTACTTAGCAATTTAGAAACGTTTTTCAATACCCAACAAGTTGAAGTTGAATTACTACCAGATGACGTAATACTCGCAAGCTTAAAAGAAACAGGACGAATAACAGTACTTGCTGAACTGTTTTGTCAGTTAGTAGGGTTATATAAAGCCGCTTGTTTAGAGCCAACGTTAGAGGGCACTTTAAAAGATAAGGTCATCGCTAATTCTGCTGATCCAAAGCAGACAGCAAAAGCATTGGCGTTACTTAAACCCATTTTAACGGCCTATGAAGAACATTTAAAACGATACGCTGAAATTGATTTTGAAGACATGATTAATAAAGCGTTAATGTATGTCCAGTCAGGCAAATTTACTTCGCCATGGCGTTATATCATGGTCGATGAATTTCAAGATATATCAGAGCCACGAGCGCGTTTAGTTAAAGCGCTGCGTGACAATAATAAAGCCAGTTCTGTTTTTGCCGTGGGCGATGATTGGCAGGCAATTTATCGCTTTAGCGGAGCAGATGTTACCTTAACGACTGAGTTTACAAAGTATTTTGGCGCAACTACTCAAGCCGAATTAGACTTAACCTTTCGCTTCAATAATCAAATTGGCAAAGTCGCCAGTGATTTTATTAGTAAAAATCCAGCACAAATTAATAAAACGATTAAATCGTTAAGGCAAGTTAACGCGCCAGCGGTGTCATTGCTTAAACGAGAAAATTCTCCATTTAACTCCTCAAACAAAGATATCATTGATGAAATGGCCAATGGGGCTATTGATGATGTATTAGCGGCAATTTCAGCAAAAGTATGCAAACCCGTAACCGTCTATTTATTAGCACGTTTTTGGTTTCTTTTACCCAATAAAACTGACATTAATAGATTAAATAATCAATACCCACTATTAACTATTGAATCTCAATCTTTTCATGCTTCTAAAGGAAAAGAGGCCGACTTTGTCATTATTGTTGGCTTGAAAAAAGGCGTTCATGGTTTTCCCTCTGAAAAAGTAACACCCGCACTACTTGATGCATTACTCGCGAAAAAAGAAGCTTTTGCCTATGCAGAAGAGCGACGATTATTTTATGTTGCGTTAACTAGAGCTAAAGATAGAGCCTACATCATTGCCGATATGACCGATGCAAGTTGCTTTGTTAAAGAGCTTGTCGATGAACATCAAATTGAACTTGATGAGTTTGGTAGTACAGCCAGTCAATTATTTATAGACGAGATAAACTGTTTGATTTGTGAAACAGGCGTACTAAAAAAACGCACTGGCCGATTTGGTGCTTTTTATTCATGTTCTCATTTTCCCCGCTGCGAGCATAAAGAAAAGCCTTGTGCTAAATGTGAAAGCCCAATGACACGAAAGCGCCATCTAGGCTTTAAGCTTTGTTTAAATAATTCATGTCAAGATTTGATACCGACTTGTGAAAAATGTAATGCAGAAATGGTGTTGCGTTCCAGTAAAAATGGCGAATTTTGGGGATGTAGAAATTATAAAGGAAATGAACCAATGAGCTGTAAAAATGGTATTGATGAATCAAAAATAAACTGGCCAGCATTGGTTGAATAAATTACCGTCGAAAGCGGCAGGGAATAATACCATTTACATTAATTAGGGTTACAGAATTCAATGAGAATAAATTTTCAAAAAAAAAGGCGCTTGATTGAGTTATAGCTGGCGTGTGTGATTGAAAGCAACGATGTTATTGGATATTTAAGCCATTTGAAAATGATCATATGGCAATAGAAATGCAAGATGAAGATGGCGGTGAGCAATACTTGCTAAGAGTTGTTAAAAAACACGTCAATGGTCAGTATTTACTTGTTGCCAACAATACTAATTATGTGGATATGTTGGCAAATGAGCAAATGAATACTTTTGCTCGATTGAAAACGGTTTTGAAATAGACATAAAACTTCCTTTTGTAGCTAAGTATATAGCTAGTCAATAGTTATTTACACGCTGTAGAGCAGGGTACGAACTTGTTCTACCACGCGTAACCTTTTATAGCTCTGTTAACGTTTTATCCTATATTGCTTATGCAAGCGAGATTACTATACTGAGAAGATGAACTCAGAAAAAGTGCCAGCTAACTCAGTGATAACTAAATTGTGTATGGCTATTAAAAAGACTTTGTCTACTTTACGGCTTTACTTACCTTATTTTTACCTGTTAAGTCTTGCTCTAATGGTGAGCTGGCAATTATCGGCCGCCGTGGGCAAACCGGAAACTGTTTTTATCTCAGATGATAAAGCGTCACCTTCTATCGACTTATCATCAAAGGTTTTATTTTACATTCAAGAACAATTAGAAGAGCAACTAAGCTTTAGTGAAGTATTTTCAACTCACCGTAGGGCTTGGCGAATATTAACAGCACGACCTGATATTTGTCTTTATAATAAAGTAAAGACTATTCAGCGTGAGCGCTTAGCTATATTTACCAAGTATCCTATTACCGTTTTTCCTCCAAATCGTTTAATCATTTTTGACTCACCACAGCTTTCATTTAATGTTTCTTTGACCAAGTTGGTTAAAGAGCACAACTTGAGGGTAGGAATTGTTGATGGTCGTTCATACGGTAAAGGGTTAGATGAAGAAATCGTTGAATTAAGCTCTTCTTTGATTATTTTACCCGGGTATCTTAGCGCAATGAGATTGCGTAAAATGTTTATTCAAGGAAAACTGGATGCAATTATTGAATATAGCGCGGTATTTTTAAGTGATAAGAGCCTAGATATCCCTAGCAAGCGCCTTTCATTTCATCAACTTGATACTGCTATTGAATTCGTTTCATGTTATATAGCCTGTTCAAAATCAGAGCAGGGCGTTTATACGATAAACCTGTTCAATCAAGTGCTTAATCTAGAAGAGAATAAACACAAGCTCATTGAGATGAATCAAAAAGAATTTCCACAAACAGAGCATAAAGCAATTGAAGATGCATTTAACAAGCTCCACAGTAACAAGTAAGCCATAAACTCTAGCTGAGACTGCACTCCTTTTAATATCGTTAGCCCTATAACGCTAAACAAATAAAGGCTATTGATGAAAAAAACACCCATTATAATAAATATTTGATATTGTTCTCATCACTCTTGCTGTATAATGCGCGACCTTATTATTTTGAGTATTTCATTTGTTAGGTTAATTACCTGTTAACGGGTTAAGCCGCGACAAATAGTAATTTCTCATTCAGTA
>Ga0209395_1000996_pt1 | contig 40907 bp, 35 predicted proteins | sample GOMGulsemesocosm_3_FD_184635 | JGI IMG/M metagenome (GOLD analysis project Ga0209395, IMG submission 184635) | Methane-oxidizing microbial communities from mesocosms in the Gulf of Mexico - GOM9D Gulf of Mexico (SPAdes) (version 2) | ecosystem: Environmental > Aquatic > Marine > Cold seeps...
GCATGAAGGAGCGAATACATCTGGGGCCAGAGGTAGCACCTCAAAAAGAGTCCGAATATACGCACGCATCTAACTTTTATTTTTTTAGCTCGGAAAACGGTTGTAATTAATAGGGAGTCCATATACGGGGATGACGATGGAAACAGTTGTCATCCTCGAGTTTTTTTATCGAGGACCTTCTACAGAGTGTTGCGGTATTGATTTTACCGCGCGCTAAATAATTTTGCATGGGCACATATTGATGATAAAAATAAACTTAATTAGATCATTTTTTTAGCCCAATTTGGATTATTTAGCAATTAGCTCGACAGTCGCTAATTCTAATGAAAATTTTGCGAGTTCCATTTCTAAGCAGTCTTGCTGTTCGTGCCAGTTAAGCCCAATCATTACGCCGTCTTCATTTAAATCTTGTTGCCAAAATTCAAACCAATCTGCTAGAGAAATTTCAGCAGGGGCAAAGTCTTGCCATTCACCGTTACAATGTTGCTGCGCTAACTCTTGAGATGACCACACCGGCATAACATCGGTTTTTTCAAAATTTATTGAGTCAACAATAACCCAATCTTCAGAAGACTTGTCTTGCAGTCCCCAGATGGTTTGAGTTGGTTTTACGTCTGTTAAAAATTGGCTAAGGGTCTTGTTTGGATCTGTCATGGTATGGCTTCTTTAATAAAATTTGCGCGATTATACAAAGATTAGGGGAGTGGGACAATTGGTGATATTAAAATTTGCGTGGTAAGGACCAACTAACATTGGGAGTTACCCAGTTTTTCACACCGCTGAAGAAAAACTGGGTTTGATTACTTTGTTATTCTTGCTCTTGATCTTGTGCTGGCGCAATGGTGGCGATTAAGCTGCGCTTTTGTACATTGGCCTGGGTGATAACAAGATTAACTTGATCATTAAGACTAAAGCATACTTCGCCATTAATGGTAATTTGGCCAGCTTCGGTATCACATTTACAGGCTTTGCGATCTGAATGCAAGTTCGAGGTTGGCACAAAAACAACGGCACCATTGTCATGTAATTTTGCCATGAAACCAGCGCGGTTAATATTAAAGATAGTGCCATTAAATTGCTGCTTAGATTCAACAGCACCCGTCAGGTAGTTTACGTATAGCCAGTTACCAATGTCACGCTCAACCAAACGTTGGTTGTCACGTTGGCTCTTTAATAACACAACATCTGCTTCTACAATGCTGGTGGCCTGATAGCTTTCACTGATAATCGATTTAATTAAACGATGATTTAACAAATCGCCGTATTTACGAATAGGAGAGGTCCATGTTGCATATTGCTCAACACCCAAACCAAAATGCGGCAGTGGTTGCTCACTGATAGTGCCGTAGTTTTGCAGCTTACGAACACGGGCGTTTAGGGTATTGTCATTACGGCTGATCAGTTCCCGCTGTAACTGACAATATCCACCAATGGTTAGCAAATGTTCTTTGCTGTACACGTAATGGTGTTCTTTAAGCAAGGTAGCGGCTTTAGCTGCTCGGTCGGGATCAATGCCGGGGTGGGTATTAAATACACCATTGTTCAAATGACTTTTCAGTAATCTAGCGCCACAGATATTGGCCAGTAACATCGATTCTTCAACCATTTGATTGGCAATTCCATGATGCTCAACACGAATATTAGCCACTTGATTGTTTTGGTCAATCTCGAATCGGTAGTCGGCGCGGTCATCAAATAACTGACGATTCTTAGCGCGCCAAATGCCACGGGCAAATGCCATCTCAGACAACGTAGTTAACGCTAGAGCTAAGTCTTGCTCTGGCTGCCAATCTGATGCATTTTGCTCGATAAAGTTGCTTACCTGATTGTAGTTAAGGCGATAAGACGATGTTATCCAACCCGCATTAAACTCAATTTTATCGGTTAGCGAACCTCTTAGGGTAATTTCCATTTGGCACAACATCACAGGGCGGCGCTGACCAGCAACTAGCGAGCAAAGGTCATGACTTAAGCTAGCTGGCAACATAGTAATGTTACGACCGGGCAAATAATGAGTATAACCACGTTGTTTGGCGACTTGATCATATTCGGAATCTGGTAAGACAAAGGCGCTTGGATCGGCGATTGCAATTGTTAGTTGCCAGTTACCGTTACTTAGCTTGCTAATGTTAATAGCATCATCCATGTCTTGAGTTTTTTCACCGTCAATGGTGAAAAACAACCGATCCGATAAGTCTATCCGGTTAAGGGGTTGATCGTCCATTTGCCATAGTTTAGGCTCGGTTGGCGCTTGGCTAGGTAGATTAGCACCCTTAACATTGTGCTGTGCTAAGGTCACTAACCAAGGCACATTGCTGTCATTTGCTGGCGCAATTAAATGATTTATTTGGGCGTAAAAGCTCGCGTTTTCAGCGTCATCACTTAGCGGATGGCGAGTCAGTGTTGCATGAACCCAATCGTCTTCATTTAGTGGCTGGCCGGTAATGCCTTTGGCGCGAATAGGTTTAATTTGTGGCGCGTTATCGGCCACGACATAAAGCTTATTATTTTGCTGCTTTACGCGGCCGATGAAATGGGTCAAAGCAGGCGCAATTAAGTCGATGGGTTCAGCTTGGCTTTTGCCTTTGTCTGCACGTAAAAACGCATTTATTTCATCACCGTGCATCAGTTTTTTCATTAGTGGCGGTGCAATAAAGTGACTTTTGCCTTTATCAGTTTCTAAAAAACCATAACTTTTATCTGTTGCCTTAACGCGGCCCTGAATTTTAGGTAAATTTTCTTGAATATTGTTTTTTAATTGCGCTAACAGCGCATTGTCTTTGAACATGACTTATTCTCAGTATAGCGATGGCGAGACTATAGGATAATTAGCCAGCCGATGCTAGTCAAAATATGCGATGCTGGTTAAAGCAGTTAATGGTGGACCACTGTCGACAATATCAAGTTACTCTTAATAGATTAATGGTTAACGGTAATATTATTTTGTAAAAGTTGGCTATTTTTACTATTTTTAATGATTAACCGATGTCTGATAAAGACTAGGAACACTCATGGCCAAGTTGTTGTCATGGTATTAAAAAGGAGCGTGATAGCGTGAGAAATAACTTAGTCAAGATAGCCAGTCTGGTGTTTTTTTTATTAACCGTGGCAGGTGGTGTGGCTGTTTGGGGGCTAATGCAGTTTTATCAGGTATCATTGACAGGCCTGATTAATAAAGTTGCGGTTAGACTAAATGTTGTAAAACAAGATCAGCAACTTGTTTTATATGCTCAGCGTTATCAAGATCTTAATGTTAATCAAAAACAAAAAAATCCATACCCAAGAATTTTTTTAACCGCGTTGCGCGGTTGGGATGGTTTGGCTACACCCACATTTTACCAAGCCCGATTAGATCAAATAAAAGCTAATCGGTTGGGGTTTAGATCGCATTGTAAAAATAAAAATATTAAAAATCAGCTGCATTGTTTTTTAGCCTTGCCAACTCGCAGTAGCATGCGAGATATAGAGCGCTTATTGATTGACTACAAGTTAACCATGCCAACGCTCAACGGTAGTTATGGTAATAGCTGGCAATTTGCAATGTTCTATGATATCGCCAAGGCTACGCCATATTTCTCAGCGGCAGCGTCGCAGACCATTAATAATAAAATCGCAGCGACACTCAAAGTCTACTTAGAATTGCTCGATAGTGATATTGCTTCGCTATGGCATGGCCGTACGTCGCTGGCGGCAAGTGCGTTTTTATTGGCAACAGTGTTAGAGGTTGATACGGCACAGCAGCAGATGTTATATCGACGTGCTTATGGTCATTTTTACGATGTTTATCAAGCGATATCAGCGACAGAAACATGGCCTGAGGGCTACAATTATTGGATTAATACTCGTGCCTTAGTTACGGTGATGGCGTTATCAGCATTGGCCGAGCAACAGCAATCACACATTAACGCCGATAAAATTAAAGCAACAATCAACCGGATTGGTTTATGGCATATTTACCTGACCCGCCCCGATATTAAGATCGAGGGTTGGGGCGATGAAGGGCCTCGTACAGACTTAAAAGATGAAACGGCTCGGGTAATTGATCTTATCGGCCAAATTACTAAAAAAGTAGTGTTTTTTGAATATGCGCAAGTCATTAGAAAGAAATTCAATTATGAAAGTTATTACAGTAGCTATCGTTGGCAGTTACCGTTCTTTTACGCCCATAGTGCGATAAACACCTTAAAAACAAGTGACAGTTCAATGTCACAATTAGCTGGTGAGTTGCCAACCAGTGAATTATTTGGCGCCGATTTCACTAACCATATGAGCATCCGCAGTGACTGGGGCAATGATGCTACCTTTGTTACCTATAAAGCTGGGCATACTTTTAGCCATCATCAGCATTATGATGCTGGCCATTTTACGGTCTTTAAAGGAGCGCCTCTGGCGGTTAACGCCAGTCGTTATCAAGGTAATGTAAATACCGATAATCGAAAATATTTTTCGATTAGAACCTTGGCCAAAAATAGTTTACTGATCCAAAAAAACAGCGAAGCGGTGAAACCTCATCGTTTATTTACCGCTAATGTAGCAGGAGGAGGGCAACGAGTAGTGATGCCACAGGGTAGTGCAATTACTAGCTTTGAGCATTGGCAACAACAACTTTATAAAGGCCAGCACGTTGAAGGGGCCAAATTAATTAGTTTTAACAGGCAAGAAGCTCTATATACATCGATAACATCCGATTTAACATCAGCTTATAATAGTAATCGCTATGATGCCAATGGTGATATCGGCAAAGTTAGACGCGTTGAGCGCACCCTAGCTTATCTCGAACGTCAAGACATGGTGCTTGTGTATGACAATATACAAACCATCGACAATCAAGATAAAACAAAATGGTTATTACATAGCATCAATAAACCGGAATTTTCACGGGAACGCTTGCTCGAAGGTAATCAGTATGGCGGTATATTTACTACTCAAGGGCAGGTCGCTAAAATAAGTACTGAGCAAAGTAACATGCGAGTTGATATTCTCGCCCCACAGTTATCACAAACCTTGGTAGTTGGGGGTGAAAAATATCGTTTTTATGTTGAAACTGACGGTGATGACTCCATCCTAAATGGACGTAATATCTCAGGGGGTTCTAAGGAGAAAAAATGGTTTGATTTACCACAATGGCGTCTCGAAATATCACCGCAGCAGCAAACATTATCCACCCATTACTTGGTGGCAATGCAGCCACGAATAGCACAAGACAATATGCCAGTTTTAAAGCCAAGTCCGGTAATTAGCACTGGGGTTAATGCAACTCGCTTTGGTCAGTTATTGGTCTTATCGCAACCGCGTTTTGATAAGTGGCAGCTCACGCTTGATAGCAGTGTTAATGAACTGGTGATATTTGTCGATAAAGCCATGAGCCTTAAAATAGGTCAAGAGCCTCAACGTTATTCATTAGGGCATGGTTTTAATTATATTGACTTACCAAGCGAGCTAAGCAATAAGGTGACATTAAGGACCGTTCAATCATTTTAATATGAAGTGATTTTCGATATACCCGTGACCATTGGAAATTCAGGAATTTATAAAAACTGCAACTTCATTGAACATGGGTATATACTTCGCTTTAATGTAATAAATGAAGAGATAACACATGAAATTAACCTTAGATTTGGTCTCCGATGTATCCTGCCCGTGGTGTATTATTGGTTATCAGGGGTTGGCACAGGCACTTAGTCACTTGAGTGACGAAATAGAGGTTGAGCTTAATTGGCTGCCGTTTGAGATTAATCCCGGAATGGCGTCCGAGGGAGAAGATGTCGCAAGTTACTTAAGTCGTAAATATGGCATGACAGAAAGTGAGCGCCAAGAAAATAGCGCCAACATCACTAACCGTGGTCGTGATGTTGGTTTTGAATTTATGCCGTTAGAACAACGCCACGTCTATAACAGCTTTGATTGTCATCGTTTGCTTTATTTGGCCCAAAAGCATCAACTGCAAACACCATTAAATTTTGCACTGTTTGATGCCTATTTCGGTCTGGGCATTGACATTAGTGATACCGCGAAATTGCAAGACATTGCTATCGAGGTCGGTTTACCGTCACTTGAGGTTGAAGAACTGTTAGCAAGTCAGCTTTATCAAAAAGAAGTTTTAGAATTACAGCAACAATATAAGCAACGCGGTGTAACGAGTGTGCCGATGTTAATCGTTAACGACCAATACAACATAGCCGGCGCACAAACTCCCGCTGACTATCTGGACATGCTGACAGACATTATTGATGAGATACAGGCTGGTTAGCGGCTGACTTTGCACTGCGGCGTATGTCTGGTGATAGATATTGTTGTGCTATTAGGGTAATTACGCCAGCGACGATTCCCCATAGCGCAGAGCCAATGTCCCACAAAATCAAATCAGAAGCGGTAATTAAAAACGTAATAATTGCCGCTTCAGTATACTTAGGTTCGGTTAAGGCTTGTTTTAAACTGGTTGCAATAGTCGAGAATAAGGCGATACCAGCTAAAGCCAAAATCAACGCTTGAGGCAAGGTCTCAAACAATCCCATTAGACTAGCAGCGCCCAGCCCTAATAAAATATAAAAACAGCCTCCTGCCACAGTTGCCCAATAGCGTTTGCTATGCTGCGGATCAACGTCTTTGCCCATACATAAAGCGGCAGTAATTGCGGCAAGATTAATCGCAAAACCACCAAAGGGGGCAATAATCAGATTAACCAAGCCTGTAGCGGTGATGGTTTTTGAAATAGCGGGATGGTAATTGTGGGCATGCAATACCGCAATACCGGGCACGTTTTGTGAGGCCATAGTGACGACAAATAATGGCAGTGCAATACTCACAATAGCCGCGAGATCAAATTGTGGACTAATGAAATGGAACTGTGCGAGCTGCCAACTAACTTGACTAACATCGACTAATTGTTGTTGCCATGCCAAGCCAACGCCCAGTGCTAACACCACTAACATGGTAAATCGCGGCATCAGCTGCTTGCTAATGAGATACCCCGTTAACATCACCCCGACAATAACAACGTGTTGATTAACTAAGTTAAAGACCTCAATACCAAAGTTGAGCAAAATACCGGCTAACATTGCATTGGCTAATGGTTTGGGGATCCTAGTCATTATTTTTTCAAAACCACCAGTTAGGCCGCTTAATAAAATAAGTAACGCACAAACCATAAAGGCACCAATGGCTTGATTAATATTAAAGCCTGCGGTACTAGTGATGAGCAGGGCTGCGCCCGGAGTAGACCATGCGATAAGAATTGGCACTTTAAACGACAGTGACAAAGCTATTGATAATACCCCCATCGCAATACCAAGCACCATAATCCAACTTGCGACCATTGCAGAATCGCCGCCGAGATTAATCACCATTTGGTAAATAAGTGCAATACTGCTGGTAAAACCGACTAATACGGCAACAAACCCTGCGGTAATACGGCTTAGAATATTGTTAACTCGGGTCATGGCTGCCTCTAAATTGTAGTAATACCAATTCCATTAAAAAGGAGAATATTTTTCACGGCTAAAACAAATGATAACTACGTTGTTTATTTCATATGTAGAACAACTATAAATGTAAATAAACGCCTTGTTCTAATTCGTTTTCCCTCGTTACAAAATAGATCACTTAAATAATGGAATTGGTACAAAATAACATTGTGCGTTAAAACGCACGGGACTAACTTAACATTGCATGTTATAACGCACAAGCAGATTGTGATCTTAATATAACGAGTAAAACTAAAATGGTAAGCGATAACATAAATCAAGATTTGGCCGCTAATCTTAAAGCGGCTCGAACCGCTAACGGTTGGAGCTTAGATGTGTGCAGCGAAAAAACTGGGGTCTCTAAAGCCATGCTTGGTCAAATTGAACGTGGCGAATCGAGCCCAACCATTGCAAGATTATGGAAAATTGCCAATGGTTTTGAATTGCCCTTGTCGTATTTTCTTGCCAAAGCTAGCCAAGCAAGACAGGCTGTGCCTGTGGCCACCAGTGAGCTCGATATTAGCTTTGTCACTTTATTTGAGTTTGACCCAACTACCGCGATGGAAGTGTTTGAAATTACGCTCGAACCAAACCATCAACATATATCCCAGCCGCATAATCACGGCGTTATCGAGCATATTATTGTCACACAAGGCACGATGGAGTACTTAATCAATGATCAATGGCAATCGCTAGCGCAAGGTGAGGCGGTTAAGTTTAGCGCCAGCCAAAGACATGGTTATCGTAATGTCTCTTTGGTGCCAGCCGTCTTTAACAACATTATTTGTTATTGTTAAATGACGTTGAACTTTATTCAATTTATTTTTACTAAACCATATCAACGAAATAACGTATGATGTGTTTTTTTTAAAACCGCTCAAAACGGTTTAATCTAAGTAGGTATATTTTGAGTTCTAATCAACGAGCCATTCGCTTGGCTATTTCTGGATTACTGATTGTATTGGGTTTGATTTCGCTAAGTCAGGCTGGATTTTTTGTTATTCGATATTTAACCCTTGATACCCCCTTAAGCGCTGAAGCTATTACGGGTTTTCTTATCAGCTTTTGGCGTGGTTATTGGGTCGTGCTGGTGGCTATTATTATCCACTTTAGCTGGTCGTCTGTGGTTAAATCACTGGTGTGGCGTTTGATCTTACTTGCAAGCGTTGGTCTGACTGTTTATAGCTTTGTAGGCTGATAAAGTCGCTATTAGCCAATAAACCGGCGATATAACGCTTAGGTTCAAGTATTGCGAAACTTTTGAGCCAACAACTGTATACATCAGTCTAGGCTTTGATCATAATAGCGCCATTGTTTTTTACATTGAAGATGTTTAGGGATTTCAATGATTGCGTTATTACGAGTTATTTTTTTATTACCGGTGTTTGTGTTTGTTTGTATTGCGGGTTGCCTCTTTTGTTTAATCCGACCTTTTCACCGAAACAATACTTTTGTTTGCGCTGGAATGTTAAGTAAATTAGCGCCATTGGTTGGCATCAAGTTGATTATCAGAGTACCCCAAGGTCAGGAATATACGCCTCAGGTTTTCATTGGTAATCATCAAAATACCTTTGATTTATTGACCATATCTGGTGCCGTGCTGGAAGGAACAGTAAGTGTTGGTAAAAAAAGTATTAAATGGATCCCATTTTTTGGCCAGTTATATTGGTTAGCTGGTAATATATTAATTGACCGTAAAAATAAAACTCGCGCCGCAGGCACTATTAATCAAACCGCCGATCGAATGATTAAAGACAAGCTGTCAATCTGGATGTTTCCTGAAGGAACACGTAGTCGTGGCAATGGTTTACTACCCTTTAAAACGGGCGCTTTTCACACGGCGATTATGGCGCAAGTTCCTGTTGTTCCTGTTGTACTTAGCAGTACCAAAGAATTTAAACTTAACCGTTGGAATAACGGTTATGCAATAGTCGAAATGATGGAGCCGATAGCAACCGCTGATTACGATAAAAAGAAAGTGCGTGAACTTGCTAAACACTGTCACAGTTTAATGAATGACAAACTTAGTGAATTAGACCAAGAAGTGAAAACGCTAAATACGTCGAACTAATCACGATGTGATCATTTTGCTTAACCTAACCGGCTATTTTGTTTTATAATAACGCCGTTGTTACCTGATGAGAAAAATTATGTCTGTTGAAAAAGAAATTGAACATCAACAAATAGAAAACCGCGAAATTGTCGATGCTTTATTGACCGATGGCAGCGCGCCGGATGTTGAATATCCGATTGAACACCACATGTCTTGTGCCAATTTTGATGCTTTAGAAAAAGCGGCCGTTGACGCCTTTAAACTGGGACTAGAAGTTTCAGACGCTGAAGAGCTAGAGCTAGACGACGGTGCGATAATCTTTTGTTTTGATGCTACCATTGATCACAAATTGACTGTTGAACGTCTAGATAAAGACAGCGAAGCGCTAATTCGCATCGCTGTAAAACATCAGGTTCAATATGATGGCTGGGGCACTTACTTTATGGATGAAAACGGCCCAGTATTTGATGAAGATTTAGAAGAAGACGACGAAGAGTAATTCGAGCCGTTTACTTTTATTTAAAAACCTCCGAGCAGTGATGCGACGGAGGTTTTTTATGTTTAATAGTAAAGAGTAAGTGCGGTCAACTTAGTATTAGTTATTAGCCTTTTTGGCGGCGAGTAACGCCTGCCAATGAATAATTTCTTGTGGTAACTCGGGACTTACTAGCTGTTCACCCGTTAGCTCAATTAAGCGGTCAATATCAATTACTTTGCGTTTGTGAACAAACAGACCGCGTAAATTAGCAATTGCATGAACCTTGCCATCACAAACAAAACGTTGCTCGATATAAAAATACTTATGATCCCAGCCGACCATTCTGGTTTGTAGATCACAAGATTGCCAGGGTTTGATGTCCCTAATAAAGGTAATTTCAGTTGAGCTGACAATAGGTAACCACTTGCGCTTAATCATTTTTGACAATAAACCGCAGTCACTCATCATCATGGTTCTAGCAAGGTCCATTAAGGCTAAATAGCGAGAATTTGTCAGATGCAAATTAATGTCACAATCGAGCGGCAGCACCTTAAATTGGTAATGACTAGTAGCGAGCATGCTTTGCTTCGTTTTGTTGCGTGGGATCTGCCATAATAATAAATAAAGTAGTCGAAAATATAAATTCATAGTGATGTAGCGCCAGCTCAGTAATTAAAATACAGCGGCATCATAACAAGGTGGACAGACCACTGACAACTTATTATTAATGCTAAATAAATATTGCGTTATCATTGCAATTGATGATGTCCGCCCTCAAATATATATACCCGTGAGCATTGGAAATGCAGGTTTCAGAGCTTGGGTAGGATGTGAGTACAAGATATGATTTTTAATTAATGGTTACTCCCTGATTATGAATCATAGCGCTGTAATCGCTTTCTACCCAATCTCCCGTAGGGCAAGGCGAAAAGCGACCAACTGCGTCGTTATAATATATTCGTTTAGAATGACTAGACGTCATATATTATGCCTTGCATTTGGCACGCTTATCGACTTGCTGAAATCCTGCAGTATCATTGCTCACGGGTATAACAAATACCACGTCGTTAACGGGAAATAATTACATGACAAATATTGTCGAAATAACAGCAGAAAATTTTCAGCAGGTTTTACTGCAACAGCCAGAACAGTTAATTCTGGTTGAACTCTATTCGCCGCGCGACACAGGCAGTGCGCAGATGTCTTCGCAACTGCGCCATTTAATGTTCGAACTAGGCTCTAAAGTTGTATTAGCACGGGTTGACTGCGATGCTCAAGGTCAAATTGCCGGCCAGTTTGGCGTAACTTCAGTGCCAACGTTAGTACTAATTCGCGCGGGTCAGCCTATTGATAATATCAATGGAGTAGTACCAATTGAACAGATTCGCGCAATGTTGACCAAGTACTTACCCAAACCAGAAGAAGAATTATTGGTTAAAGCAAGCACCATGCTGCTAGATGATACGGTAGAAATCAATGATATCTACGAGGTAATTCACGAAGCCTATCAATTAGATAGTGAGCGGATTGATATAAAGTCTTGTTATATTGAAGTGTTAGTTAAACTTGGCCAATTAGCAGCGGCTAAAACCTTGCTTGACGGCTATGCGCTTGAAGATCAAAACAGTAACTTCCAACGCTTAGTATCATTATTGGAACTGGCTGAAGAAGCGGGGCAGTCACCCCAAATCAAAGCATTAGAACTGCAAGTTGCGGACAATCCTGACGATAATCAACTAAAATTAAGCTTAGCAATTAACTATAGTCAGAATAATCGCTCTGAAGATGCGTTGGAGTTATTGTTTAAGGTATTGGCGGTGGATCTTAATTTTGAGGACGCTAAAAAGCGTTATCTTGATATTATTACCGGGTTACCAGCTGGGGATGTTATGGCTTCTAGCTATCGACGTAAGCTATATAGTTTATTGCATTGAGCTGCCATACGGCATCGTCTTAAAATCTAAAATCACGACAGTGTCAATTAAACTATCAATAATTGACACTGTCGTGCATTGCAAGCGTATTATAATTTATATACCGATATTTATACCTGCCTCAAATCCTACATTTTCAAGTATCACAGATATATTGTTCACACTCGCTATGATTATATCCAGATCCGCTAGATTTTTCGTCCATGAAAAACGTTTTATTACCCATATATCGATAGCATAAGTGATATGGCTATTTTTAAGCGAAATTACCGTTGATAGTCGCGAGATTATCGGCAAATTTAGTTGTTTTATTTTTAATACTTTAGTAGCTTTAATGATATATAAGCTAATGGATTAGGATTTATACAATGACAAAGCAAAGTGAGTTGCACAGTGTTTACTGCAGCGCCGATAAAATAATGGTCGCTGTCTTGTGGTTTTTAGTCTGTTTTTCCTTCGCCCTCGCAGCGATGCATGATACGTGGGGCCTTGCTGTATTCGTAGGTATTCCTAGCGCGTTAATTCCCACCATTTTACGCTATGTCATGCCAGGTCGACTTATCACAAGACTCAGTGTGGCTACCGCTTTTATGGTGTTTTGTGGTTTACACATCCATCAAGCGCATGGCCTAGTTGAAATTCATTTTGGTATTTTTGTTTTATTGGCATTTTTGCTCTACTACCGTGATTGGCGCGTTACATTATGTGCGGCAGCGGTGATAGCAGTTCATCATTTACTCTTTAACTATTTGCAAGCTTGGGGTTACCCTGTGTATGTGTTTTCTATGGGGGCATCATTGTTCATGGTGATTACCCACGCCGCTTATGTCATCTTTGAGGGGGGCCTCTTAATGTATATGTCATTGGAAAGTGCTAAAGAGGCGGCCCGTAATGAAGAACTGAGACAAATTAGTGCCAGCTTTGAAATTATCGATGGAAAAATTGATCTTAATTATCGAAAAACTAATCCAAAGAGTGAATTTGCACATACGTATAATGATTTTATGGAATCGGTTAATCAAGTGATCAGTAATAGCCAAATCACGGCCAATGAGCTAATCAGTGCAACCGAGCAATTAAAAACCTTAAGTGCCAATGCAAGTGAAGGGACCAAATCACAACAAGATCATACCGCACAAGTTGCCTGCGCAATGGATCAAATGGCCGCATCTGCACTAACGGTTGCTCAAAACACACAAGACGCAGCGACTGTAACTCAGCGAGCTGATTGCGTGGTTAAAGGTGGGGCGAGTGAGATCGCCAAATCTGTCGATACTCTTGATAACTTGACCTCAACGGTTAATGAAGCATCCCAAGTGATTGAAAATCTTGAATCGCATACTTCAAATATTGGCATGGTTTTAGAAGTGATCAAAAGCATTGCTGATCAAACTAATTTGTTGGCGTTAAATGCCGCTATCGAGGCTGCCAGAGCAGGCGAGCAAGGGCGAGGTTTTGCTGTGGTGGCGGACGAAGTTCGAACACTAGCGAGCAGAACACAAAAATCTACCCAAGAAATTCAAGAAATTATCGAATTATTGCAAACTGAAGCGAAAAAAGCTGTGACAGTCATGGGGCAAAGCCGTGAGCAAACCGCACTAGGAGTATCGCAAGTTGCCTTTACTGGCAATAGTTTTAATGAAATATCTGAGATTGTTTCATCAATTAATGAAATGAATTTGCAAATTGCTGCTGCGGGTGAAGAACAAACGTTAGTGATTGAAGAGATCCACCGAAACATTACTCAAATTAACACGGTGGCGGTAGATACGGCTGATGGGGCAAGTTCAATGGCTAAATCGTGTTTGGATTTAGCCGGATTATCGGGCGATTTAAAGTTATCGGTTGGTAAGTTTAGTGTGTGAGTAAAGCCACCATAAAACCTGAAATTTCATTGATTACGGTTATATGCCGTAATCAATGAAGCTCACTACATTTCCAATGGCCACGGGTATAATCAGCTATTGTGGCATTGGGTACGGACAAAAGAATTACCATTACCTTGGGCTTTTGCAATGCGTCGCTCGCGTTGACATTCCGCAGCATCAACAGGATCTAACTTATCCCACACTTTAAATAACTTTAGCTGCGACTTGGCAATTTTTAGCTGATATTGCTGCTTAAAATAGAAATAAATTCGTGCAATATCGCCACGACGATTAACGGGAGGCTGGGCTTTACGGCCTTTAAAGTCGACAATAAAATCGCACTGGCCATATTGCTCAGGCTGGCCATTCCACTGGCTAAATCGATAATTTGATCTGTCGCCATTCACTTCGCCTACCGCTGGCACCAAGTTATGTAAATCACCTTCCATTGCTTTGAACGTTTTGTCATTTTTAGAACAGTTTTTACGGCGACCTTGCTGCCAACATTGTCGTTGATGGCCAAATTCCCATGCCGGCACGACGTGTTCCCATTCAATGCGACTGGCCCGTTTTAACTGTTTGCGGTAGCTGTAACCACAGCCTTTGAGATCTGGCACCAATTTCTTGCCGCGACGTGAGATATCACAACCACAATAAAAGCTCGGATCTTGCGTTTGATGTAACGCTAGCGCAATTTTTTTTGCCTGGCGAAAGTTCTTTGGTGAAGCTTCACTGAGCCAAGGTAGCAATATTATTGCTACCATAAATAATAATCGATACAAAATAGTTCCTTTAATAAGTAGATCTAAGTCAATATTGGTTTGAATGGTGTGGGTTTAACGGGGCAGGGCAATTAACTCGCTGCGACAGCTTCGGCACAGATAACGCGCGCCTTTTAATACTTGGTTATGACGGCGAGTCGAAAACTTAACCACGGTACATTGGCATTGGTAATCAAATGACTTAATACCAATGTTGTCGGTGTTATAACTATGGGTTCTGTCTGCTGGCAAGTTAAAAATTTGCGTCATGATGTATTGCCAGTGCTGGCCATGAGGGGCTACTTTGCCATAGCGTTGCCAAACAATTAAATGCGCGACTTCATGGGGCACAACATGCTCAAGATAATGCTGCTCATTTTGAGCGAGTATTTTAGGGTGAAACTTTAAAGTGTTGCGTTGCAGTAAAGCACTGCCAGCAATCTTGCCTCGTTGATTAAACAAGATAGTCGGTCTGGCAAGCGCGCAACTTAAGTGTATTTCAGCTTGAAGATAACAGTGTTCTACCCGATCAAAGACTTGTTGTGTTAGGTGTTTAGACAGCGGCATGAGTTATTCTTAATACATCTATTTAACAGAAAGAAAAACGGCCCACTGTGTGGGCCGTTATAACACAAATCTAATTAGCTCAATTAAGCTAGTTTGTCAGAAGCAATGTGATAGGTCGGATCTTCAATCAGATTCACTTCCACTAAATCACTGGCTTTTTTAAGCAATACAGTACACTCAGGGCTTAAGTGGCGTAAATGTAAACGTTTACCTTGGTTGCTGTAACGTTCGGCAATAAAGTCGATGGCTTCAACGCCAGAGTGGTCATAAACACGCGAGCTTTTAAAATCGATAATAATGTCGTCATTATCGTCGTCAAAGTTAAATTGCTCTTTAAATGAAGCAACGGCACCGAAAAATAACGGCCCTTCAACATGATAAACAGTCCAGTTGTTTTCATCAATTGAACGATTAACCGCGACGTGCTTAGCATGTTGCCATGCAAAAACTAGCGCTGAGACAATCACGCCAACAATAACCGCGATAGCTAAATCACTCGCTACCGTTACCGCTGAAACCAACACTAGGATAAAGGCATCAGACTTAGGGATTTTCTTGATTTGCTGAAAGCTTGACCATTCAAAAGTCGCGATAACAACAATGAACATCACGCCGATTAATGCCGCCAGTGGAATTTGTTCAATCAATGAAGAAGCAAACAAAATAAAACCAAGTAAGGCCAACGCAGCAACAACGCCTGAAGTACGGCCACGGCCGCCAGAGTTTACATTGATCATTGATTGGCCGATCATTGCACAACCGCCCATACCACCGAAGAAACCAGTGACTGTATTAGCTAAGCCTTGAGCCATACACTCTTTATTACCTTTACCGCGAGTTTGGGTTAACTCATCAATTAGGGTCAGGGTTAATAGCGATTCAATTAAACCAATCGCGGCTAAAATAGCGGCATAAGGAAAAATAATCATCAGGGTGTCTAAGTTAAAAGGCACCTCTGGAATGCTAAAGCTCGGTAAGCCACCGGCAATTGAAGCGACATCGCCAACAACTTTGGTATCCAAATCTAGACCGACTACAGCAAGTGAAACTAATACAATCGCTGCTAGTGCCGAAGGTACGGCTTTTGTCAGTTTAGGTAAAAAATGGATAATAGCCATGGTTGCGGCTACTAAGCCAAGCATCATGTACAAGGCTTCACCTTGCATCCATTGCATTACGCCGTCACTGTCAGCAATTTTGAATTGTCCTAACTGAGCGAGGAAAATAACAATAGCTAAGCCATTAACAAAACCTAACATTACCGGATGTGGCACAATTCGAATAAATTTACCGAGCTTAAATACCCCGGCTAAAATCTGCAAAATACCCATCAAGACGACAGTCGCAAATAGATATTCTACGCCATGGGTAACAACAAGCGATACCATTACCACTGCTAGCGCACCTGTAGCGCCAGAAATCATGCCTGGGCGGCCACCAAATACAGCGGTGATAAGGCCAACGATAAAGGCGGCGTATAATCCAACGAGCGGGTCAACCTGAGCGACAAGTGCAAATGCAACGGCCTCTGGTACTAGTGCCAAGGCAACGGTCAGGCCTGACAGAACATCAGCTTTTTTGCTAATGACGTTATTAATATGTAGCTTAAGCATGTAGGTATCTTTTTGTGGTGTTAAGGGCATTAAACGCAAGTTTAAAATGCGTTAAAAAAGGCGCTAAATTGTAGAGAAGTTGACTAAAAAGTCAACCATTTTTAATGGGTGGTTGACTTTTTATAGATGGTAAGTAGAGGTTTAGCGATTAGACGGTTAGGGCTAGTTTGTCACGCATTCGTTCTTGCACAATTTCAACTAACTTGTCTGGTTGAAATTTTGAAACAAAGCGATCACAACCTACCTTATCGACCATTGCGTCGTTAAAGCTGCCACTAAGCGAAGTATTTAGCGCAATGTATAAATCTTTTAGTTCGGGGGTATTGCGAATTTCGTGGGTTAGTTTATAGCCGTCCATTTCTGGCATTTCGGCATCGGTAATCATCATCAATAGGTCATTAGTAACATCAATACCTTGGCTTTGCCACTGCTTGAGTTTGTTCAAAGCTTGCAAGCCATCTGAGGCTTCTATTACTTTAATGCCAATAGCACTTAAGGTCTCTCTCACCTGATTACGAGCCGTTGGCGAGTCGTCGACAATAAGAATTTTCTTGCCCTGTAATTCAAGTGCGATGTCATCATCGAGCAAACCATCACTGATACTGGTATCGTAAGTGATAATTTCGGCCAGTACCTTCTCAACATCAATAATTTCGACAATCCGGTTGGCGTCTTGATATTCAATTTGGGTAATGGCGGTTAAATAGTGATTGCGACCCGCGGTTATTGGTGGTGGCTGAATCGTATCCCAGGTGGTGTTGACGATTTGCTCAATTTTTCCGACTAAAAAGCCTTGGGTAGTTCGATTGTATTCGGTGACAATTAAATTTTCATCACAAGCATCGTCTAGGCTTCTCATGCCAATAGCACCACGCAAGTCTATCACCGGAATAGTCGTACCACGTATATTGATAACTCCTTTGATATTGTTATTGGAATTAGGCAATACTGAAATGTGAGGGACGCGAACAACCTCTTGAACCTTGAACACATTAATTGCAAATATTTGGTTTGAACCAAGTTTAAAAAGTAAAAGCTCTAATCGATTCTCACCAACAAGTTGGGTTCGTTGATTAACAGTATCTAACACACCAGCCATAGCAAAATCCTTTTTATTTCTTTGAAATAAATAATAAAAATATATTGTTTAATTAACGATATACAATTTTGAACCAGATTCCAATATCAATCGCTAACTATCGCTGTGATATGGGTGTTATCTAGCCATTATCTAGGCGTGTGTGGTGCTTAATTATCCAATCATCATCAGCGTTAGTGATTAAGAAGTCTGGTGCTGACTAAAGAAATCAATCGACGTTTTAAGCACCACAGCTTGCTCAGCCATTGATGTACTGGCCACCGCCACGCTTTTAATCAGTAATGAATTTTTCTCAGTGCCATTAGCCATGTCAGATATTGCATTATTAACCTCGTCAATCCCGCGGGATTGTTCACTGGTTGATTGGGCAATATTATTGATAATGTCAGAGACATGATGAATGGCATTTACAATATCAGATAAAGCTTCAGCTGAGCTATCAACCAACACGCCACCATCTTTTACTTTAATCATCGAATCTTTAATTAACAGCTTTATCTCTTTGGCCGCCATTGCACTGCGTTGGGCTAAGTTTCTAACTTCTGCGGCAACGACCGCGAAACCACGCCCTTGATCGCCAGCCCGTGCCGCTTCAACAGCGGCGTTTAACGCCAATAAGTTGGTTTGAAAGGCAATGTCGTCAATAACTCCGATAATTTCGCCTATTTTGGTACTGCTTTGGGTGATCTGGGCCATTGAGTTAATAACTTGCTGCGATATTTTTCCACCGTTCTCAGCTAATTTGGTGGTGTTATTTGCCAGTTCAGCGGCTTGATGGGTATTTTGTGCGGTCGACCGTACCATACTAGTCATTTGATTCATGTTGGCAGATGTTTGCTCAAGACTTGCAACATGTGATTGAGTTCTTTGATGTAGTGAATTACTGCCTTCACTAATTTTTTGCGACTGCTGCGCAATTAAACGGCCTGAATCTTCGATGTTACCGACAATAGATGACAACTGATCGGTCGCTTGGCGCAGCGCAATATTTAAGTCTTGAAATTCACCATTAAATTGGCCCTGCATTTGCTGGTTTAAATCACCAATGGCTAGCGCGTTAAGTGTCATCTTTAGTTGCGCGATAGGTTCAACAACAGCAGTTAACAGCGCATTAATACCGACACTAATATTGGCCATAAAACCGACTTGTGACTCGGTCGCTAATCGGGCATCAAGCTGCCCAGCTGTAGCTTGGGCAATTAATGTTTCTATTTGTTGCTCGGTAGATAACTGCGCCGTAATATCTTGCCATTCATACACAGTACCAAGGCGTTGCTTTGCCATATTAAGGACTGGATTGACCGATAATTTGAAATAACGGGGGCCGATAATGTAAGTAAGCGTTTGGCAGTTATCGAGATCTTGGGGTAGGGGCAGGCTGTGATCTTCGGTGTCAAAGACATTAAGCGACTGCTTGGTCAATTGCTGGGCACAAAAACCACTAATCACGGTTTGTATATCTTGCTGGGCATCAAGCATCATATTTTTTAATGCGTTATTGGCGTAAATTATTTTATTGTCATTGTCAGCAATCATTACATTTGCACTGGTATTGTCTAAAGCGGCTTGGATCCGTTGTGATTTATTGAGTAAACGCTTTGATTGTGCAATATCAAACCCAAGTTTAATTTGCATACTTTTAACGGCATGAAATAACTCGCCGATTTCGTCACACCGGGTCAGGTTTACATCTGAACGATAGACTCCTTGCGCTATTTGCCTAATGTAGCCATTTAATTCATTAATGGGACCAATTATCTGCTGGCGAAATAACGATGGCGTACATCCGGCGATAAATGCAGCAACCAACCCAAAGCCTGCCATGGTGATGGCTAAAACCCCATTAAAAGCATCTTGCCATTGTGAGGGGAGTTTAAGCCGTGAATCGGTAGGTGGGGTTATAAAGTTTGAGGTAATTAGGTCGGTTAGCGTGTGCTCTAAATAAAACAAACTACTTAATACCGTGATGGCTAACAGCGCTAATGTAAGTACAATCGCTGTTATAAATCCTGTTAATTTGCCCGACAAGCTAAGCTGGTCAAATTTACTTGGCTGGGGTAATTGTGCGCAGCCTTTATTAATGGCTTGATATAAAGCACTAGCCGTTGCTATTTCACTATCGCTAGGCTCGCTCCTGACCGACATGTACTCAATGATTTGATCATTTTGATAAATTGGTGTGACGTTGGCCCTGACCCAGTAATGGTCACCATTTTTACAGCGGTTCTGAACTATGCCTGTCCACGCTTGGCCCTTTGCCATTTTTTGCCATAAATCTTCAAAAGCCGATGCTGGCATGTCTGGGTGGCGAATAATATTGTGCGGCGCTCCCATTAATTCTTGGTAGCTGTAACCACTGATATTAACAAAAGCTTTATTAGCAAATATAATATTTCCGGCTAAATCAGTTTTTGATACTAAATCTTGGTCAGGTAGGAATTTGACGCGTTTTCCGGTTAACGGCGCATGTGACATTGTGATCTCCCAAATCGCTAACGATATTTCATCCATGAGTTATATACCCGTGCTACCTGAAAAGCTCACAAACCTGCATTTTCAAGTGGCACGGGTATAATTATTATTGTAAGCGGCGTTAGGTTGTTTTAGCTATTGCTAACCGCGTTAGCTAATGCTTAATGGACCCACTATTGATTTAAAACAAATAACCATCATCCACGCTTATGTCTTAAAAAGACATAAAGTCGATTAAAGAGCCATAAATCTTGATTAGTAACACCAATTAACTGCAACATAGCCAACGTAATTGGTAATAATTGTCGATGTGTGACCATTGCGTTTTTCTTCACAGTCAAATCAGTCTATAATGGCGGCAAATGATATAGAGTAATATTTTTCAAGGGTAAATAATGAGAATTTGTGCGGTCGAATTAAAAGACAATATGGCTAATATCTGCATTTTGCAGCAAGATAACGATGTGTTCGATATTCCTGATTGTCGTGAACAACGTTTTTCGGTTCAAAACGTTAACGATAATGAACAATTAAAAGAATTTCAATTTTCGTTTTTCAAATTAATGGAAGATTACAAAGTTGAGCGAGTAGTGATTGCCGAGCGTATTTCAAACGGTAAACACGCGGCAAAAATGGCGACCTTTAAGTTAGAAACTGTCTTACAGTTGTCTGATAAGTATAATGTCGATCTAGTACCACTAAGTGTACTTAAGCAGTGGATTAAGCGTTCACCACCGCCAGTAGAGTTTAAGCAAACTGGCTTAAAGCCGTTTCAAGAACAGGCTTTTTTAACCGCTTATTATTACCTTAGTCACTAGAGTAAGTCACTAACTAAGTTAGGGTGGTCGACGTAGCTGTAAGACGTTATGGTTAGGGTAGGCTTAGGTTGTGGTTAGGCTTAGTTACGTTAGGCTTAGTTACGTTAGGCTTAGTTACGTTAGGGTTAGTTACGTTAAGCCACCCTTACACGCACGACGTTCATCACTTCGAACGTGAACCCAGCAACCGTCTGTGTTGCTGGGTAATAAGTTAAATTAACCCGCGCTCCCGTCAATTCTCGATAACGCTTTTTTCGTTTATATTTAAATGGCACATCGATATTAGCCAGCATCAGGGTATTTAAAAACCAATCATCTTGCTGACGTTGTTGGTGTGAAACTACTTTAACATCTTGTGAGTGGGTGAGGTTTTTGTGGGTTTGCAATAATTTGTCGACCGGAGATTTTGCCATACAATGCAGCTTACTCGTTTGTAGTATTGAGGTTATAGTATTGAGGTATAATACAATAGTATGTTAAAGAAATTAACTTATTTGCAGGGTTATCCGGCAGCAATTATTGAGCAGACTCAGCAATTGCTTGACCAAAACAAACTTGCTCAATATTTATTAGCGCGTTATCCAGATCAACACCAAGTAACAACAGACAAAGCACTTTATCAATTTGTTCAGCAGCTAAAAACGCAATACATTCGTCAATCTTCGCCAATTAGCAAAGTGGTGTTCGACGACAAAATTCACGTGATAAAAAATGCTTTAGGCACCCATACCTTTGTTAGTCGAAAACAGGGCAACAAACTCAAAGCTAAAAACGAAATTCGCGTGGCTAAAGTATTTAAACAAGCCCCGCTAGAATTTTTAACCATGATTGTGGTTCACGAGCTCGCTCACGTAAAAGAAAAAGAGCATAACAAAGCCTTTTACAAGTTATGCCAGCACATGGAACCGAACTACTTTCAGCTTGAACTTGATTTGCGGCTGTATTTAACTCAGCTCGAGTTAGTGGGAAAGATCTATGAGTGAGATAAAGATGAACGAGTTAACCACAGATGTAAACGCAGCCTTAAACTTATACATCGCCCAGCCAAATACTGCTCAGCCAAATAGCGCCGAGCTAAATATCGCAGGGCTTGATACTGCGGTGCTAGAGAAAGTGCAGTGGCAGCCGCTGGGCAATGGCCTAATTAATCAAACCTTATTGATTGACAATAACGGTCATAAATTTGTGTTACAGCGGATTAACCAGCAAGTCTTCCCTGATCCCAATGCCGTGGTAGATAATGCGATGTTAATTAATCAATGTCTCAGTGCCGCTGGCCAGTCGTATCCTTTAATTTCAATTGCACCGCTTAAAAGCTTGCACGGAAATTTTCTTGAACAAATAAGCGGGCAGTATTGGCGCGCTTTTGAATTTGTCGCCGGTAGTTGCAGCATAGAAGCCATTAACGATCCGGTTATTGCCCATGATGCCGCGAGTGCTTTTGCACGGTTTAGTTGTGCGTTGTCGCCATTAAACCCGGCACTGCTAAAAGATGTTATTCCAAATTTTCACGATGTCACACATCGGCTTGCTAGTCTACATGCTGCGGTCGCACTCGACAAAGTTGGCCGAGTTGCATCAGTACAGACTTTGCTGGCACAACTTAATCAACAGCAAGACTTTATTGCGTCGGTACTTAAGACTATTGCAACCCTGCCGCTGCGGGTCACTCACAATGATACCAAGATTAATAATTTACTGTTTAATGCGCACAACAAGCCACTGGCGGTAATTGATTTAGATACTTGCATGGCAGGCTATTTGCTACATGATTTTGGTGACATGGTGCGTTCATGTTGTAGCAGTTTAAGTGAGGACGATGCCAACATTGCATCGATGACATTTAAGCTCGATATTTATCAGGCGCTTTATCAAGGGTACCTTGCAGGGGCGCAAGGAGAGTTATCAGCATCAGAGCTTGCCTCGTTGCCAATGGGCGCGCGGTTAATGCCACTGCTATTAACCATGCGTTTTTTAACCGATTACCTCGATGGCGATAACTATTTTGCCACCGAGTATAGCGATCATAATTTGGTTCGAGCTAATAATCAGTTTAAGTTATATCAGCTGACGAGTGAACAACTTAACTGCAACAGCTAACAGTAGCAACAGTTAGCTGTTGCTCGCTTAACGCTTAAGCTGGCGTGACTTGAATTTGTGCCCGTACTCGTGCCACAGGGCGCTCATCAATAAAGATATGGATAATAGCCGTTAGCAACGCAATGCTAGCAGCCGCCCACCACACAATGTTGTATGAGCCCGACTCATCATAAATATAGCCGCCTAACCACACCCCTAAAAACGAGCCGAGCTGATGGTTCAAAAATACAATGCCGTACAGGGTGCCCATGTGTCTGAGACCAAACATTTGCGCCACTAAACCCGAGGTTGGTGGTACGGTTGCTAACCATAAAAAACCGGTCGCAATCGAAAACAAATACACAGTCGTGGTGGTCATTGGCACCAACATAAAGAGTGCAATGACAATAGCGCGCAAGGCATAAATAATGCCGAGCAGGTTTTTCTTCGAATATTTGCCTGACCACGAACCAAAGAGCAAACAGCCAAAAATATTAAACAAGCCAATCAAAGCCAAGCTGGTGACAGCTACGGAGGTATCAAAGCCCTGATCGGTTAAAAAGGCGGGCATGTGCACGGTAATAAAGGCCAGTTGAAATCCACAGACAAAAAATCCGGCAATTAACAACCAATAATGAACATGGCTGCTGGCTTCCTTTAAAGCTTGTGGCAAGGTTTGCTCATCGTCGACACCAGCTTGAGCTCCCGTGGTAGGGGCGTCCTTAAAAGGTGAGGCAAAAAACATCATCGCCAAAGCGCCGCCAGCCATTAGCAGTAACGCTGTTTGCCAGCCATAATCACTAATAAAGCTTTGCGCAACCGGAATAAGCAACAACTGGCCAGCAGAACCCGCAGCGGTGCCTAAACCAAGGGCAAATGCTCTCTTTTCGGGTGCGACCATTTTGGCCAGTGCCGGCAAAACAATACCAAAACCGGTGCCTGAAATACCCATGCCAATTAATATGCCAGCACCAACGTGCAACTCCCAAGCGCTGCCTGAAGTGGCGGTGATATATAAACCCAGTGCATATAATAACGCGCCAATAATTAAGGTTCTAACGGTACCAAAACGATCCGCTACCGCGCCAGCCACTGGTTGAAACAAACCCCAGCACAGATTTTGCAGTGCCAGTGAAAAAGCAAATACTTCGCGGCCAAAGCCAAATTCTTTCGAAATTGGTGCCATAAAAAAGCCTAAGGACGAGCGTAAACCAAAGTTTATCGCCAACAAAACACAGGCAAAAGCGACAAAAACGCTTAATAGTTTAACGGGGGGTGCCATCGTTGGATTTTCCGAATTTTAAAGGTGATTTAAATAAAAGTGGGATCACTATACACCTAAATGCTGTAATGAACATTTTTTAGCAAGGTGATTGGTTTAGACATTTGTCTATGTCTAGTCGGGTATATGTTTTAAAATAAATAAACCGTCACTAACAGCGCTAGTAACGGTTTTTTTAATCAAGGTCTACATCAATTATTCTGGATCATAACCCAATATCGGAGATAACCAACGTTCGGTTTCGCTGATGCTCATGCCTTTACGTTTGGCGTAATCGTCGACTTGATCGCGTTTGATATCAGACACACCAAAGTAACGAGACTCTGGGTTGGCAAAGTACCAACCAGAAACCGCAGCAGTAGGGTACATCGCAAAACTTTCGGTAATGTTAAGGCCAATTTCTTGATCCGGTTGCAAGAGATCCCACAACAATGCTTTTTCGGTGTGATCCGGACAAGCAGGGTAACCTGGTGCTGGACGAATGCCTTTGTATTTTTCACGGATCATTGCTTCATTATCTAGCTGTTCATCGCTGGCGTAGCCCCAAAACTCTTTGCGGACGCGTTCGTGCATGTGCTCGGCAAAAGCTTCGGCTAAGCGATCGGCCAATGATTTAAGCATTATCGCGCTGTAATCATCTTGCGCCGCTTCAAAACGTTCAATGTGCTCATCAATGCCAAGGCCAGTAGTTACCGCAAAGCCACCCATGTAATCAGGTACTTTAGAGTCTTTTGGCGCGACAAAGTCAGCAAGACAAAAGTTATTATTGCCAATGCGCTCAATTTGCTGACGTAAATGGTGCGTGGTCATTACTACGTCATCACGATTTTCGTCACTGTATATCTCAATGTCGTCGTCATTAACGGTATTGGCCGGATAAAGTCCGATCACCGCACGGGCTGTTAGCCATTTTTGCTCGATAACTTTTGTTAGCATTTCTTGAGCATCGGCAAACAGTTTAGTGGCTTCTTCACCAACAACTTTGTCGGTTAAGATATTAGGATATTTGCCATGCAGCTCCCACGAACGGAAAAATGGGGTCCAGTCAATGCGTTCAAGCAGCTTTTCAAGTGGGTAATCTAAAAACACTTGTTTGCCCATTACTGCAGGTTTTACTGGCGGATTGTCAGTGTAATCAAAACTGCTTTTATTCTCACGCGCCACTTTTAGACTAATTAGGGCTTTACGTTGGCCCTGAGCTAGGCGTTTAATGCGCATCGCGTCATATTCTTGATAATGCTCGTCGATACATTGCTGACGTGTAGCAGGGTTAATTAATTTGGTCACAATGGGTACGGCACGTGATGCATCGGCAACATATAACGCACCATGTTGATAATGCGGCGCTATTTTTACCGCTGTATGAATTTTCGAGCAGGTCGCGCCACCAATTAATACCGGAATATCAAATCCTTCACGGGTGAAAGCTTTCACGTTATGCACCATTTCATCAAGACTAGGTGTGATTAAGCCCGACAGACCAATTACATCAGCATTATGCTCTTTAGCGCATTTCATGATGGCTTCTACACTCACCATCACGCCTAAATCATAAACTTCATAACCATTACATTGCAGTACGATACCAACGATATTTTTGCCGATATCGTGAACATCGCCTTTAACTGTCGCCATCACGATTCTACCGTTAGAGGTAGTCTCAGTTTTTTCGGCTTCAATGTAAGGATTTAAATAGGCAACAGCTTGTTTCATTACCCGCGCTGATTTTACGACTTGCGGCAAGAACATTTTTCCGGCGCCAAATAAGTCACCAACAATATTCATGCCGTCCATTAATGGACCTTCGATAACTTCGATTGGGCGGTCACATTGCTGGCGTACTTCTTCGGTGTCGGCTTCGATAAACTCATTAATGCCTTTAACTAACGAGTGGGCTAAGCGTTCTTTAACTGGTAATTCACGCCAGGTAAGGTCTGGGCCGGTACTTTTAGATTTAGAACCCGCACCAATATACTCTTGCGCTATGTCGAGCAGTTTTTCGGTGGCGTCGTCGCCTTTGTTAAGCACTGCGTATTCAACAGCGTCACGCAAATCTTGGGGAATATCGTCATAAATCGCCAATTGCGCAGCGTTGACTATGCCCATGTTCATGCCTTCTTTGATCGCGTAATACAAGAAAACACCATGAATCGCTTCACGAACAGGGTTATTGCCACGAAACGAAAACGACACGTTAGATACGCCGCCAGAAACACCAGCATGTGGTAAATTTTTACGAATATAACGGGTCGCCTGAATAAAGTCGACCGCGTAGTTATTGTGTTCGTCGATGCCGGTGGCAATCGCAAAAATGTTTGGGTCAAAAATAATGTCTTCTGGTGGAAAGCCAACTTTATTGACTAAAACATCGTAAGCGCGCTGACATATTTCAATTTTTCTAACTAAAGTATCGGCTTGGCCATCTTCATCAAAGGCCATCACGATTGCTGCAGCGCCGTAACGTTTAATGAGCGTTGCGTGTTCAATGAACAGGGCTTCGCCTTCCTTTAACGATATTGAGTTAACAATGCTTTTGCCCTGAACACATTTTAATCCGGCCTCAATCACGTCCCATTTTGATGAATCGATCATAATTGGCACACGACTGATGTCAGGCTCAGATGCGATCAGGTTTAAAAACTTAACCATCGCCGCTTTCGAGTCAAGCATGCCTTCATCCATATTAATATCGATGATTTGGGCACCAGCTTCTACCTGATGAGCGGCTACTTGTAAGGCTGTGGTGTAGTCTTCTTCTTTTATCAAACGTAAGAAACGTGCCGAGCCTGTGACATTGGTTCGTTCGCCGACATTAGTAAAGAGCGAGCTTTCGTCAGTATTGTAAGGTTCTAATCCGGCTAAGCGGCTATTAATTGGTAATTTAGGCGGCACACGTGGTGCTAGCCCTGATAATTTGTCACTAAACTGTTGAATATGTGCTGGCGTGGTGCCACAACAGCCGCCAACAATATTTAAAAAGCCACTGTGGGCCCATTCATCAATATGCGATGACATTTCATGGGCACCCAGATCATAGCCACCAAATTCATTCGGCAGGCCAGCATTAGGGTGTGAGCTGATGTAACATTCACAAATACGTGATAACTCTTCAACGTATTGACGTAACTCGTCAGGACCTAAGGCACAGTTTAAACCGATACTAATTGGGTTGGCGTGACGTAACGAGTTATAAAAGGCTTCGGTCGTTTGGCCGGTAAGGGTACGACCAGACGCATCAGTAATGGTGCCTGAAATCATAATAGGCAGTTTATAGCCGATGGTTTCAAACAAGGTTTCAATCGCAAACAAACAAGCTTTGGCATTAAGGGTATCGAAAATAGTCTCGACCATTAAAATATCGGCGCCGCCATCAATTAACGCATGTGCAGACTCGGTGTAAGCTTCAACCAGCATATCGAAAGTGATGTTACGAAATGACGGATCGTTAACATCGGGCGAAATGCTACAAGTACGGTTGGTTGGGCCTAATACGCCTGCGACATAACGTGGCTTGTCTGGGTTAGCTGCGGTGAATTCATCGGCAACCTTACGCGCTAGTTGGGCAGATACTAAGTTAATTTCACGCGAATGTGCTTCCATGCCGTAGTCGGCCATGGCGATAGTGGTTGAGTTAAATGTGTTGGTTTCGACAATGTCGGCGCCTGCCGCAAAATAGGCGCGGTGAATTTCGCTAATAGCATCGGGTTGCGTTAATGACAGCATGTCATTGTTGCCTTTAACCGCACTTGGCCAGTCTTTAAACTGCTCGCCACGAAATTGCTCTTCAGAAAAATCGTGAGCCTGGATCATTGTGCCCATTGCACCGTCGAGGATCATGATACGATTTTTCAATATCGCGTCCAACTGTGATCTAACTTGCTCGAAATGTGCTTGCTTGCTCGACTGACTCATCTTAAAACTACCCTATAAAAATTTACTAAATGCTAACACTAAAAATAACACCGTAGACGTTTAGACGTCTGAATGCTTGTGATACTACGTTGCTTTGCATTAAATTACGAGAATTAATTTATACAGTGCTATCACAATACTATCAAAGAACTTTTAAACAGCTATCTAAAATAAGGTGGTTATATTGTTAGAACCTTTTGTGTCATAACGTCAGTAATTGAGCTGGTTAGTTAAAAAGTGAGCTTAACGGTTAGTTTTTGGCTGTTTTATCCGCGATATGTGGCAAATTAAGTGAAGTTAATTTTATGTACGGTTGATATGTGTACAGTTATTGTGGCTCGTTAGATTATTTAAATAACGACTAAGCAGTGTGGCCAAACAAATTTAATTAACTTATTGGTAACAATTAATTATCGTAATACTATTGAGCTAATTGTCGGAATATTATTGTGCTATTAGTAGTTACTATCCCGATGTAATTAATCATAATTTAAGGTAAAAAAAGATGAAGCTAACGAACAAGACTGCACTCGTATTTGGTGGTACCTCAGGTATTGGTCTGGCAACCGCTAAACAGCTAGCTGCGCAAGGTACCACCGTTATCGCTATTAGTCGCAACCCTGATAAAGCGGTTGAGTTGCCTGCTGGCATAAGCCTTAAACAATGTGATGTGCTAGACCGTGAGGCATTGGCACAGCTTTTTAAGGAGTGTGCACCCTTTGATATTTTGGTCAGTGCTGCAACGGGCGGTTCAAGAGCCATTGGTCCTTTTCTTGAAATGGATTTAGATGGTTATCAAGCCTCGTTCGATAAGTTATGGGGTTATACCAATGTAGTGCGGTTAGGCACTGAGCACATGAGTGAACAGGGGTCTATTGTTTTGGTTAGTGGCTCACCAGCTCGAAAAGCCAAACCCGGGCAAGTGGCATTGTCATCGGTTGGCAGCGCGGTTGAAGCTTTTGTTAAAGCGGTGGCACCTGAAATTGCACCAAGACGATTAAATGTAGTAGCACCGGGCATTATTGATACGCCTATGGTGCAATTACAAGGGCAATCGCGCGAGGCGTTATACAGCAAAAATACCGCTAATCACTTGATCCCCCGTGCAGGACGGCCAGAAGAAGTAGCGCAAGCCATTGTATTTTTGATTGAGAATGATTTTGTGACCGGTACTACCATTGATGTTGATGGTGGTTCTTTATTGTCTTAGTTGTTATGGTAATAAATGATAATAATTGAGGAGTAATCCCAATCTTATTGGCTATGTTGTAGTTAACTGTAGCTAGCAATAAGCTTGTGGAATATTTGATGTGCTTTATGTATCTCCACACTCTTAAGTTTTGGTGCTAGCACACCAGTTACTTTTCTTTGCTTCGCCAAAGAATAAGTAAAAAGAAAGGCGACCCGTGTTAGTTGCTGATCTCCCTATAAATACCTGTCTTAACGGAACCGATTTCAATGCGCATCCTGCGCGGAAATCTAAAAATTCGTCCCTGAATTTTTCTCCTAACAGGCATTTATAGTGAGGCAACTTAAAGCGGGAACTTGGTGGTCGTTGCTAAGTTGTCTAAAAGTTTAATTAATTGATACTTAATAAATTAGGTTCAGTGGTCTTTATGATGTGCTTTATGTATTTTCTCACTCTTGAGCTTTTACGCAGGCACACCAGTTACTTTCTTTGCGTCGCAAAAGAAAGGCAACCCGCGGCTTAGTTGCTGATATTCAATAGAATAATCGTCTTAACGAAACCGCTTTTAATGCGCTTCTCGGCTTTGGCATCCTCGGCAATATGCTCCCTGCATTGCCCTACTATGTCCATCCTTGGACAAATGCGTCGCTCTACCTGCGCCATCCATGGCTACGCATGCGCGAAAAGCTAAAAAATCGTCCCTGATTTTTTCTCCTAACGGTTATCCAATTGAATGCAACTAAAACGGGGAGTTTAACCAATCACAACGCGCGGTTAGAGCTAACTTATTGTATTTATAAACAAGATAAAACCAGACACAGTTAACGGGGACATAGCCAATCTTATTAGTTAGGCCGAAAGAACGAAGGAGTAACAAAACACCATGAAAACAATTGGATTAATCGGTGGCATGAGTTGGCAGTCAACGGTCAGTTATTATCAAGCGCTCAACGAAGGGGTGCAACAAGCTCTTGGTGGTTTACATAGTGCTAAAATTTGTCTTTATAGTGTCTATTTCGCACCAATAGAACAATTGCAACATCAGGGAAACTGGGATGAAACAGCAAATATTCTAATCAGCGCGGCGCAGGCTGTCGAAGCTGGCGGCGCTGACTTTGTGCTAATTTGCACTAATACCATGCACAAGGTAGCACCTGAGGTTGCAGCGGCGATTACCATTGATTTGTTGCACATTGCCGATGCGACAGCCAAGCAGTTACAAGATGATATACCCGTGCCACTTGAAAATGCAGGTTTGTGAGCTTGGGTAGGATGCGAGTACAAGGCATGATTTTTAATTCATGGTTATTCCCTGATTATGAATCGAGACTGACCGATAATTTTGGTATTGAAATATTAGTGCCTAACGATGCGCAACGCCAAGCGGTGCATAATATTATTTATGATGAGTTATGTTTGGGGATAATTAGCGATGAGTCGCGCCAGTGTTATTTAACGATTATCGCGTAGTTATTTGAGCAGGGGGCACAAGCTGTAATTTTAGGTTGTACCGAAATATCGTTATTGGTCAAGCAATCAGACACTGATGTTGCTTTGTACGATACCACAGCAATTCATGCCGCCCAAGCCGTTAAACTGGCGCTGAGCGACCATGATAGTTTGCTTTTAGCTACTTAATTAAAGTATTTGAGTTAAATATTTCAGACAAACTGCTTTAGTTGAAATATAGGCGCAGTACGGTTTCGGCGATGCAGGCAACACGTTTGCTGTTTTCAATTTCGATACTAACTTCGCTGATCACTTCAATGCTGCGCTTCATTGGGGTTAGCCCGATTAAGCGGGTGCGAGCGCGCACTCGGGTACCTGATTTTACTGGCGACGGAAACCTAACTTGATTGAGGCCATAATTAACCGCCATTTTTGCACTAGGGTAGGGGTTGCGATCAGCATTGACGGTATCGGTTAACGTTGGGATTAATGCCAAGGTTAAAAAGCCGTGGGCAATGGTCGTTTTAAACGGCGATTCTTCTTGGGCACGTACTGGATCTGTGTGGATCCACTGGCTGTCACCCGTGACCTGCGCAAATTGGTCAATGCATGTCTGATCGACTAAATGCCATTGCCCTAGAAAAGTTTCCTGACCGAGTTGTTGTTTTAATTCAAGGTACATTTGCTCGGTTTGCGCCGACATCACTAAAGGTTTGCAGGCAGGATCAGCACTTTTGGCATCATCATGGGGCGTAAAACGCGACATCCACGGGTTATTGAGGGTGTTGGTAAATGTGTCATTGAGCAATTGTGACCAGTCTTTAATCTTAGGTTCGAGCCGCGCTTTAAATTCGGCATTGCTCTGTTGAAAATCCATTTGTTTTTGCTTAATAAACTCAATTACTTTCATGTTACTTCCCGTGGTTCCTGATCCAATTAATCGCCAATGGATCCTACTATATCTGGCAATTGATAGCACGGAGTCTTGTTAAAATACTTGATCCATTCCACAGCAAGTCACCAACTGAGGGGAAGATGGATAGGTAGTGCTGTTAAGGCTTAGTTAGGCAGCCAATAAAAACTAACTAACTTCTAACCAAGCCTTAACTGTCCCTTAACTAGCCGTTGATAAATCGATAATAACGATCTTTAATTGTTTCAACCAACACATAGTTAACGGGCACTATAATAAGAGTAATTAAGGTGGCAAAAAGAATGCCAAAGGCTAAAGATACTGCCATTGGGATTAAAAATTGCGCTTGAGTCGATTTTTCAAACAATAGGGGCATTAACCCAATAAAGGTTGTTAACGACGTTAGCATTACCGGTCTAAATCGCGCTGCGCCGGCACTTAATACCGCTTCACGCAGGCTCATTTTGCCATTACGGTAATGGCTATTAATGTAATCGACCAAGACCAGCGAATCATTAATGACCACACCGACCAATGCCATCATGCCCATCAGGCTTAAAATGGTTAAACTCATGCCCATAATCCAATGACCGATGACCGCACCAATCACGCCAAAGGGGATGACAGACATCACAATAAGCGGTTGAATGTATGACTTAAAAGGAATAGCGAGTAGGCCATATATAACAAATAGCATCACCAGTAAGCCAATGAACATCGAACTAAAAGATTCACGTTGTTCGCGCGCTTCACCTTCAAATGTGTAATGAATGCCCGGGTATTGAATTAATAACTCATCAATATACTCTCTGAGATCTTGCTGGATAAGTGTCATGTTCGCTTGAGATTTAATGGCATCACTGGTTACCTTAAGCGTACGGTAGCGGTCAATTCTGACAATAGAACTTGGCGCTGTGCCCGCGACAAAATCAACCAGTTGGTTTAATGGCACTTTGAGCCCCGCCGCAGTGGTAATACGTAAGTCTTTAAGTCCGGCAATAGATTGGCGTTCAGACTTTGGCAACTTAAGCATTACCCTAACGTCATCGCGACCGCGCTGAATGCGCTGAACCTGAATACCAAAATAAGCACTTCTAATTTGGTTTAAAATATCGTTGCGATTTAAACCCAGTGCATAAGCGGCCTGCTTTAATTCTATTTTCAGCTGTTCCTTGCCATCGGACAACGAATCGGTAATGTCGTATAACGCGGGATACATCGCTAAACGTTGTTTTACCTTGTCTGCTATCTCACCTAGGGTAGTAAAGTCGTTACCTGAGAATTGAATTTCAACAGGATCAGAGGTCCGGCCAATTTCGGCGCGATAAGTGACACTTTGCGCACCGGGAATATCGCCAATTAATGCTCGCCACTCTTTAATTAAGGCACTGCTGGTAATTTGAAATTCACGTTGCTCTGGCGGTACTATTTCAAACATTATTCGGCCACGGTGAGACCCTTGTGATCGGCCATTGCTACCGGTAACTGAATTGATGTCTAGAATTAAGTCGATGCCTTCTTGTTGGTAATATTTTTCTTTAAGGGTGAATGCGGCGTCGGACATTTTCTGGATGTATTTATCTGTTATCGCGTAAGGAGTGCCAGTAGGCATAACTAACGACGCACGTGCTACTTCACTCTCTACCCGCGGGAAATAGGTAAACTTCATCCAACCACTGCTTAGCATTGCGCCAATGATCAGCAACATGCCAACGAAGGTAAATATAGTGGTTCGTTTATTGTTAAGTGCGACAGCAAGCATTGGCTGATAATATTTTAAAATACCTCGCTCAAAACCATCGGCAAATCGTTGTTGAAAAATACTAAATCGGCCTGGCTTTTGTTGATCTGTACGTAATTTTAAGTGTTTTAAGTGAGCAGGTAATACTAGTTTTGATTCGATTAACGAAAACAACAAAATGGGGATCACGACAATTGGAATTTGAGCAAATAAGTCACCCCGGCGACCTTCAATAAAAGCTAACGGCATAAACGCAGCGACTGTGGTTAAAATGCCAAAGGTTACCGGTACTGATACCTCTTGAGTGCCACGAATAGCCGCTTGTAATCCACTTTCGCTTTTGTTGAGATGAGTATAAATATTTTCACCGGTTACTATCGCATCATCAACAACAATACCTAACACCAAAATAAAGGCGAACAGACTAAAAATATTAAGCGATACACCAAACAGTGGCATTACAAAAAACGCCCCCATAAAACTGACCGGAATGCCGATAAAGACCCATATCGCTACCGCAGGGCGCAAAAATAAGGTTAATAACAACAAGACTAAAATACCGCCTTGGAATGCATTAGTAGTTAAGGTTTTTAAACGGTTTTTAACAATGGTGGAACGATCACGCCAATAACTGAGTTCAACGCCGGCGGGCATCAATGGTTGTTTATCGATCAGGTATTTTTTGACTTTGTCAGCAACATCAATCGCGCTTTGGTTGCCAATGCGATATACATCGATAAAAGCGGCAGTTTTACCGTTAAAACGGCTCGAAAAATCACTGTCTTCAAAGCCATCGTACACGCTAGCGAGATCTTTAAGTCTAATTAGACTGCCATCATCTTGGCTTAAAATGATAATGTTGTCGAAGTCATCTTGGCGATAAGCTTGGCCCGAGGAACGGATCAATACATCGCCACCGGCTGTGCGTAAATTACCTGATGACAAATCGCGAGAACTGTTGCTAATGGCGGTGGCGACTTGCTGCAAACTTATGCCGTATTGACGCAAAATTGCTTGGTTTATTTCAATCCGCATTTCGTAGGGACGCACCGAGTCCAATTCAACTTGGGTAATGCCATCAATACGCAAAATGTCATCACGAATACGTTCGGCCCATTGACGAACTTCTAGCTCGCTAATATTACCGGCAATCACCACGCTAATAACGTCGTGTTGGTATTTTGCGAGGCTGACGACAGGGCGCTCAGCATCGACAGGAAAATTATTAATGGCATCAACGCGACTTTTTACATCACCTAATAACATCTGTGGATCGTAATCATTGGCGACTTCGATGCTAACACTGGCACTGCCTTCATTGGAGTTACTGGTGATTTGTTCGATACCTTCAAGATCGGCAACCGCCTCTTCAATTAATATCGTAATGCCTTGTTCGGTATCTTGGGGGGTCGCGCCGCGTAATGCCATAGATACGGAGATAACTCGCGGTTCAACCGACGGGAATACCTCTAACGGGATTTTAAAATTTAAACTCAGTAAACCAATGATTAACAGACTGAGCATTAATAAGTTAGCGGCGACATCGTTTCGAGCAAACCAACTAATCATTGTCGCTGTCCTTTTGTGACTTTACTAATTTGGCGGGTTGTTGCGCCGGTAGCACTTTAATGGCCACACCTGAACTGACTTGGCCAAGCGGAGTAGTAATTAGTAATTCGCCAGCATGTAGACCTGTGGTAATCGTTGCGCTGTTTTTGTTTTGATGGCCAATGGAAATAGCACGACGTTGCAAGGTGTTGTTGTGCGCGATGTAAACATAGCTGCCTTGATAAATTGCCGAGTTGGGGATCACTACGGCTTGGCTAATCAGTTTGCCGCGAATTTGAGCGCTAACAAATTGACCGACGGTTAATGATCTAAATTTAGGATGACTAAAAGGCTGCGCTATTTCGGCCAAAACATGAAGTTGTACGGTATTGGTATCGACAGCTCCTGCAGTACTCAGTAAGGTAGCGGGCCATTGCTGGGTGACTCCGCCTAAGGTATTAATCACTGTTACATTATCTCGTGGCAAACTGTTTTTAGACAAATTAATTTTACCCGCTTGATTTGAGCTTGAGCTGACATTGGGCAATTTATTGCGGGGTAAATCAATTAAGCCTAATTCAGTATTTTTAATCGGCAAGCTTACTTGCATCACATCAGTGGCGAAGATTGTGGCAATGCTAGTGTTGGGGCTGATAACCTGTCCCAAGTCGATGTTTTTAACTCTAATTCGACCATCATAAGGTGCTCGAATAAAAGTACGTTCAACATCAAGTAAGGCTTGTTTAAGATTAGCGTTGGCCGCTGCCATTCGCGCCTTGGCCGCAGCCATTTGCGGTTTACGTAAAGCAAAAGCGGAAGCTGCTTTGGTGAGTCCTAAATTACGACGATCTTTAATCGCTTGTTTTGATAACGCGACTTCCTCGTCAAACGCTACTTTAGCCTGCGCCAATTCAGCGTCAGCGGCATCGACTTTTATTTTATAATCACGGGGATCAATGGTCACTAGTATATCACCAGCATTAAAAAATCGTCCGGGACTAAATTTTTCATTGATGTTAATGACTAAGCCGCCAACTTGACTGGTGAGTTCGCTTTGCGTTTTTGGTGTTAATTTACCAAATGATTCGATCACCACCTGATAATCTTGGGTGGTAAGTGCCTGCACTTCGACCGTTAATATAGGTACAACACTGCTACTGCGTTTATCGACCTGTGGTTTCGATTGATTAATAGCATAAGCTATGGCGATAAAGGCGATGAGTAGCAGATAAGGCAGTTTTTTTCTGACCGAATTCATGAGTTGACTTCCAATAGCAAAAACAAAATAAGATGATTATGGCCCAATATCCTACGTTGTTTCACTAATGCCGTCATTAGTGAGGGTTGATTTTCAACAGGAATTTACACTGCTTTACACTGTTGCTTTGCACTAGCGTTTTTCGCTGTTGTTTCATACTAAAGCGAAAGTATGTCGACGCCACCCATTTTGGGGGCTAATTAACCGTTTGCGATTAAGTGGCTGGCGTATCAACAATTGCTTAGGGTATACTGACAGTAATTTTTTAATTCACCTTAGTGGTTTGCTTTTACTATGTTTGAAAACCTTACCGATCGATTATCCAGCACGCTAAAGAACATCAGTGGCCGTGGCCGCCTGACCGACGACAATATTAAAGAAACACTGCGCGAAGTACGAATGGCTTTATTAGAAGCCGACGTTGCACTGCCTGTTGTTCGTGATTTCATTGGTAAGGTAAAAGAACGTGCCGTTGGCAGTGAAGTTGCTAAAAGCCTAAGTCCTGGTCAAGCCTTTGTTAAAATTGTACAAAGTGAACTTGAAGCGGCGATGGGTGAGGCAAATGAAGGTCTTAACCTAAACGCTCAACCGCCTGCTGTTATTATGATGGCCGGTCTGCAAGGTGCTGGTAAAACGACCAGTGTTGCTAAGCTGGCTAAATTTTTACGTGAGCGTGAAAAAAAATCAGTGGTAGTGGTAAGTGCCGATGTCTATCGACCTGCCGCTATCAAGCAGCTAGAGACGTTAGCCGCTGAAGTTGAAGTTGATTTTTTCCCGTCTGATATTTCGCAAAAGCCAGTTGATATTGTTAACGGCGCGATTGCTCATGCTAAAAAATCATTTGCTGATGTAGTGATTGTTGATACCGCCGGTCGTTTACATGTTGATACCGACATGATGGACGAGATTGTCGCGCTGCATAAAGCCGTTAATCCGATTGAAACATTATTTGTCGTTGATGCAATGACAGGGCAAGATGCCGCCAATACTGCCAAAGCTTTTAACGATACCTTACCGTTAACTGGTGTGATCTTAACCAAAACCGATGGTGATGCCCGCGGCGGTGCAGCGCTGTCTATTCGTACTATCACTGGCAAACCAATTAAGTTCTTAGGGGTTGGCGAAAAAGTTGATGCATTAGAACCTTTCCACCCAGACCGTGTCGCTTCACGTATTCTTGGCATGGGCGATGTTCTGTCTTTAATTGAAGAAGTTGAACGTAAGGTTGATAAAGACAAAGCTGAGAAGCTGGCTAAAAAAATCAAAAAAGGTAAAGGATTCGACCTTGAAGATTTTCGCGATCAACTCGCTCAAATGCGTAATATGGGCGGCATGATGGGCATGATGGACAAATTGCCGGGCATGAACCAAGTTCCAGACGCTGTTAAAAACCAAATGGATGACAAGTTAACGGTACGGATGGAAGCAATCATTTCATCAATGACTCCGGGTGAGCGCGCCCGTCCTGACATTATTAAAGGCTCACGCAAACGTCGTATCGCTGCTGGCTCTGGGGTTCAAATTCAAGACGTTAATAAGTTGCTAAAGCAATTTACCCAAATGCAAAAAATGATGAAGAAAATGTCAGGTAAAGGCGGCATGCAAAAAATGATGCGCGGCATGCAAGGTATGATGCCTCCAGGCATGGGCGGTATGGGTGGCCTACCTCCTCGTCGATAGACACATATCTGCGACATAGCTTACAGTTTTCGTTACTAAGTCAAATATCCTCAAATATCGGTTAACCAGTGCGTGAAATAGGGCATGGCTAACCGATAATAAGTCAAAACCTTACCTTTCTATAAAATCAAGTCAATTATTTACAAAAATGTGACATAAATAACCACTTACGAGTTGCATTGAACGCCAAATAGCGTAATATTTGCGGGCTTTCTAATCTGGGTGCGTTCGATATTGACCTAGTTTGGCATCACCCTCGCATAAAAAAATGCAGGCAATGTCTTTATTAGGTTGTGAAAACATTTAGATAACACTCTGGCTAATCACCAGAATCATTAGAGGAATATTTACCTATGGTAACCATTCGTTTGGCTCGTGGTGGCGCAAAGAAGCGTCCATTCTACCAGGTAGTAGTAGCAGATAGTCGTTGTGCACGTGACGGCCGTTATATTGAGAAAGTTGGCTTCTTTAACCCAATGGCTCGTGGCCAAGAAGAGACTCTACGTCTTGATCTTGACCGTGTTGAACATTGGATTGGCCAAGGCGCTCAAACTACTGACCGCGTAGCAAAATTAATTAAAGACGCGCGTAAAGCTGCGTAAGGGTATTTGATGAGTAATTCCAGCGAAAATGTGCTGTTAGGTTGCCTAGGTGCACCATACGGTATCAAAGGTTGGATGAAAATCACTACCTACACCGACACCCCAGAGAGTATCTTTGATTACTCACCTTGGTTACTTGAAGTAGCAGGGAAATGGAGTGAAGTGGAAGTCGCCGAATGGCGTGTCCATGGCAAAGGAGTTGTAGCAAGGATAGCCGAGAGTAATGGCCGTGACGACGCAGTGCGTCTAACCGGTTGTAAAATCGCTGTTAAGCCTGAGCAACTTGAAGAGCTTGATGACAATGACTTCTACTGGCGCGAGCTTATTGGTATGGAAGTTAAGAACACTAAAGGTTACAACATGGGGCATGTAGATGCCTTAATGGAAACCGGTTCTAACGACGTACTGCAAGTTAAAGCGAATATTCGCGATGCGTTTGGTAAAAAAGAAAGATTAATCCCTTTAGTCGATGGCGAAGTGATCATTAATATTGATCGTCAGAGCCGGGTTATTGAAGTGGACTGGGATCCTGAATTCTAACTGGTTGGAGTACGTAATATGTGGTTAGACGTAGGTGCTTATAAAAGTACCCGTTTTTCTAAAATGTTTCGTGTTAATACCGGTCAAGAAATGACTGTTGTGAGGTGTCTCAAATGTGGCTAGGAATAATAACCTTATTCCCTGACATGTTTAAAGCCATCACAGAGCAGGGCATAACAGGACGAGCTGTTAAGAATAACTTAATCTCGTTGCAATGTTGGAATCCTCGTGATTTCACACATGATAAACATCGTACCGTTGATGATCGTCCTTATGGCGGTGGTCCGGGCATGTTGATGATGGTGCAACCACTGACAGATGCTATTGCAGCAGCGCAAGCCGCAGCAATCGCTCAAACCGGTGATAAGGCCAAGGTTATCTATTTATCACCGCAGGGACGTCGCTTAGACCAAACTGGGGTTGAAGAGTTGGCAACAAACAAGAATTTAATTCTTATTTGCGGTCGCTACGAAGGAATAGACGAACGGATCATTACAAGTCTTGTAGACGAAGAATGGTCGATTGGTGATTATGTATTAAGTGGGGGGGAACTTCCTGCGATGACATTGATTGATGCAGTGTCTCGTTTTGTTCCTGGAGTATTGGGTAAACAGGCATCGGCTGAGCAAGACTCTTTTGCTGATGGTTTGTTAGACTGCCCTCATTATACTCGCCCTGAAACCTTAAATGGCGAAACAGTTCCTTCGGTATTACTGAGCGGAAATCATGAAAAAATAAGACGTTGGCGTTTAGAGCAATCTCTAGAGAGAACTTATAAACGTCGACCCGATTTAATCGATAACCTAGCTCTGACTGACGAGCAAGCTAAAATGCTTGCCCATGTTGTTGAAAAAAACAACGGTTAGAAGAGTTCAGTATAATCTAGGATGAGAGAATTATGAAAAATCCAATTATTCAAGCAATCGAAGATGCACAGCTAAAGCAAGATCTTCCTAGCTTTGCACCTGGCGACACTGTTGTTGTTCAGGTTCGTGTTGTAGAAGGCGAGCGTACTCGTCTACAGGCATACGAAGGCGTAGTAATCGCTGTTCGTAAGCGTGGTTTACATTCAGCGTTTACCGTACGTAAAATCTCTAGCGGTATTGGTGTTGAGCGTGTTTTCCAAACTCACAGCCCTCTTGTTGATAGCATCACAGTTAAGCGTCGCGGCCTAGTTCGTCAAGCTAAACTTTACTATCTTCGTGACCTGTCTGGTCGTGCTGCACGTATTAAAGAGAAATTGGCTAAGCGATAAGCAAGCTATTTCCCACCCCAAGATTAGAAAAGCACTCAAAAAGCCCGCATTAGCGGGCTTTTTGACGTTTGAAGCTTTATATTATATTGACGTATTTTTTGTACTGATCTAATACCAACCTAGGTAGGTAAGTAAGTGGTCTACTTTTTTTATGAGTACAAATTGATTTCACGGCGCGCTAAACAAGATCCCCGCTCAAAAGACTGCGATGTATGGACTCCCACCCCCACTTGGGAGTAACGTATCAAGTGACAAAACTTATACTTGGGAGTCATACATGTTCAATACTAACGTAATCGCCATTGATATTGCAAAGTCGTCTTTTCATGTTTG
>Ga0209395_1000997_pt1 | contig 40834 bp, 38 predicted proteins | sample GOMGulsemesocosm_3_FD_184635 | JGI IMG/M metagenome (GOLD analysis project Ga0209395, IMG submission 184635) | Methane-oxidizing microbial communities from mesocosms in the Gulf of Mexico - GOM9D Gulf of Mexico (SPAdes) (version 2) | ecosystem: Environmental > Aquatic > Marine > Cold seeps...
ACAAATTCCTCATCTGTAGCAAAGCGTTCATCAAAATTTATCTTTTTCCATAGCTCATTAGGATAATCTCTTACCATACCTGTTGCTATTATTTAATTGAAACTATGTTATAACTCAGTACCTATAGAATTTCTTAATGAAAAGTTGTATTCATCTTTAAGTAATCTAAAAACTCTCTTTTAGTTTCTTTATTCTTAAACTTCCCACCAAACTCAGCAGTAACCGTACTACTTTCAATATCTTTAATCCCTCTAGAGTTTACACATAAATGTTTTGCATCTATTACACAAGCAACATCTTCTGTTCCTAATGCCTCTTGCATAGCCTGTACCACTTGCATTGTTAAACGCTCTTGTACTTGTGGTCTTTTTGCGTAATACTCTACCAATCTGTTCATTTTGGACAATCCAATTACACGTCCATCTGAAATATACGCAACATGTGCTCTACCAATAATTGGCAATAAATGATGCTCGCAGGTAGAATATACAACGATATTCTTTTCTACCAACATTTCGCCATAATTGTAATTGTTCTCAAATGTAGATGGCTCTGGTTTATTTGCAGGGTTTAATCCCATAAATAATTCTTCGACAAAAGCTTTGGCAACTCTTTTTGGAGTTCCTTGCAAGCTATCGTCTGTTAAATCCATACCCAGCGTTTCTAAAATCTCTTTTACGCTCGTTTGGATTTTTTCAATTTTTTCACTGTCGGAAATTTCAAACGCATCTGCGCGTAACGGCGTAGTTGCCGATGTACCTACATGGTTTTCTCCAATTTCTTCAACTCTCTCGTCATTCATTTTGCTGTTCACTTCAAACATTTCATTCTTTGTATTAGAGCACAAATTTACAGATTTTACTGTTAAACTATTGCACTGTGTTTATCAATTCTGCCAAAGAACATGTTTTCTGTTCTCCATCAGACATCTTTTTTAAGACAAACTGGTTGTCTTCTATTTTAGAAACCACAAATTCTATGCCTCTTGCAGATACATATTTCCATTGCTTCTTTTCTTTCTTATTACTCGATGCTACATCTGGATAGATTTCGCACTTTACATTGTTTTTTCTTAATTCTTTAAGTGCTTTTAATTTTTCGATGTCATTGTCTGAATCGAAATTTAAAAACAATACTTTCGGTTTTGGCAATGCTACAGATTCAAACAACCCTAGCTCTTCTAATACCAAGTAAATTCTATCCAATCCAAATGATATTCCTACTCCACTTACATCTTTTAAGCCAAAGACACCCGTTAAGTCATCATACCTTCCTCCACCACCAATAGAACCCATTTTTACACCTTCTGGAGCCGCTACTTCGTAAATTGCTCCTGTATAATAATTCAATCCTCTAGCTAAGGTTACATCCACCTCTAATGAAGCCGACTCTAAACCAATGGTTTCAATTGAATCGCACACAAAACGCAATTCTTTTACACCTTGTAATCCTTCCTCAGAAGCACTCAACATGTTTTCTAAAGCATTTAATTTATCTGAATTCGCTCCCGAAAAATCAAATAATGGACTTACTTTTTCAATGGCTTCTTGCGTAATTCCTTTGGATAGCATTTCTGTTACCACACCGTCTTTACCAACTTTATCTAACTTATCTAATGCAACTGTAAAGTCAATTAACTTGTCTTTTGCGCCAATCACTTCTGCAATTCCAGAAAGAATCTTTCTGTTATTGATTTTGATAGTCGTACCAACCAAGTTCAACTTACTAAAAACAGTATCATATAATTGTACAAATTCTACTTCTTGCAATAGGGATTTAGATCCTACAACATCCGCATCACATTGGTAAAACTCTCTAAAACGTCCTTTTTGAGGTCTATCAGCTCTCCAAACTGGCTGAATTTGATAGCGTTTAAACGGAAATGTAATGTCGTTTTGGTGCTGTACAACATACCGTGCAAAAGGCACTGTTAAATCGTAGCGTAATGCTTTTTCAGATATTTTTGAAGTAAGTTTGGTACTTTCTTTCGACGCTAATAGATTACCATCAACTTTGCTCAAATAATCTCCAGAATTCAGAATTTTAAAAATCAAGCGATCTCCTTCTTCTCCGTATTTTCCCATTAGGGTAGAAGAGTTCTCAAAACTTGGTGTTTCAATAGGCTGAAACCCAAATGTTTCAAAGGCAGCACGTATCGTATTGAAAATATAATTACGATTGGCAACTTCTGTAGAAGAAAAATCTCTGGTTCCTTTTGGAATGCTTGGCTTCATCTTTAAATTTGAATTATGAATGATTACTTATATGCTCAATAATTAATCAACTCGTAATTATAAATTCGTAATTGATAATTGAGCTTGCAAATATCCGAAAAATTTAACTAAGTTTTGGTCTGTGTTCTGGCTTTATTTTTTCGCTTTAATCGATTGATTGTTGCGTTTAATTCAAACCCTAACAATAAGATAATTGCGTTTAACCACACAAATAACATTAAGATTAACAGTGTTCCAATAGAGCCATACAATTCGTTGTATTTAGAGAATTCTACTACATAAATACTGAATAAGTAAAATGTAAAAATTGATAGTATGGTTGTAAAAATGGCTCCTGCAGAAAAGAAGGAGGACTGCTTACCTTGCTTGGTTCCATAATGATACAACATGGAAACAATGGTAAAAATCATAAACAAGAATAATAGTACCGTCCCAAATTGCAGCCAAAAGAATTCATCCTCAAGCCAGCCTTCTGCTTTCATTTTGTTCAATCCAATACCATATAAAATAGTCAATGCTATTGTAACTACTAAAAACAATGTCATTACTAAAGAGGTTCCCAATGAAATAATATACGCTCTTACTACGCTTCTAACCTCTTTTACATGATAGGAGTATTCAAATCCTCCAAAAATAGCATTTACGCCATTGGTCATTAAAAATATAGAGGCAATAAAACCAAAGGATAGTAATCCATTGTTCTGGTTTTTTACAATATCATTTAAAATAGGTTCCACTGCTCCGTAAGTCTTAGGAGGTAAAGAATCTGAAATTAATGTAAGTAATGCATCTTGAAACCCTTCAATAGGTATGTAATTGATTAGAGTAAGTATGAATAGTAAAAATGGAAAAATCGCCATAAAAAAGCTATACGCAATACCTCCAGCTCTCGTAGTCAATGCGCCTCTTACAATACCCAAAATGTACATTTCTAAAACATGATACAAAGACATTCCTTGTAAACCAGGAATTTTCACCTTTTTACATATGCGTACCAAAATGTTTAGTACGGGGATTTTTTCTAGATTATCTTCGATTTTTTTAGTCATTTACTCAATAACAATTTGATATTTCTGTAACAATCCAATAAGGTTGTCTTTAGAAAACTTTGCTCCTTTTAATCGATTTACATCAGGGTTTATTGAAAAATACAATGCCGTTCTAAAATCTACTTTTTCCAAATTAGTTTCTTCAAAAATAGCTCTTTTTAAATTACATGCATCAAAAACAACTTCTTGTAATTTTGACTCTGTAAAATCTACCTCTTCTAAATTAGATTTGAGAAATGCTGTTTTCGGAATTTTTAATTGATAAAAAGACGAGAAGCTCAATTGGCAATTGGTAAAACTTAGCTGCAATAAAAATGCATCACATTCATGAAACTTCACCCCTATTAATTTACAATTTATAAATACTGCATCTTTAAAAGCTGTGTTTTTAACAATAGCATTGCTAAAATTACAGTTGACGAATTCACATTCTACAAACTGAATGTTAGAGGCATGAACGTTTTCGAAGTTACAATTCTCGAACGTACAATTGTCATACTCTCCTTTTTTGAGTTGTCTCTTGGTGAAATCAACTTTAGAATAAGTTTCGCTATCAAAGTAATTGTCTGTCATTTTTTTAATTTAAATAGGAACAAAGTTTAAAATAGTTTCAAAGGCCCAAAGGTTTGTCTATTATCTTTTTCAACATTTATTAACACACACTTTGCATCTTTGTAACTCTATATCGCTTTTAAACTCAAATCCATATTATAAACCGAATGTGTTAAGGCTCCCGAGGAAATATAATCTACACCGCATTCTGCATATTTTCTGATCGTTTCTTCGTTAATTCCACCTGAAGACTCTGTTAGGCATTGATCTCCTATTAAGGCAACCGCTTTACGAGTATCCTTATAACTAAAATTGTCTATTAAGATTCTATACACGCCTCCACACCCCAAAATTTCTTGAATTTCTTCTAAACTTCTAGCTTCAACAATTATTTTAATATCTATGTTATTTTTGGCTAAATAGGACTTTGTTTGCTCAATTGCTTGCGAAACTCCACCAGCAAAATCAATATGATTGTCTTTAATCATAATCATATCATACAAGGCAAATCGATGATTTTCTCCGCCACCAATCTTTACAGCCCATTTTTCGATTGCTCTAATTCCTGGTGTTGTTTTACGCGTATCTAGTACTTTGGTTTTTGTGCCTTCTAATAAATCAGCAAAAAAACGGGTTTTTGTTGCAATTGCAGACATCCGTTGCATGGCATTTAACACCAAACGTTCCGCTTTTAAAATGGATTGAGAACTCCCTGACACATATAATACTGTATCTCCAAATTGAACTTTTGCTCCATCTTTAATTAAGGTTTCAATTTTTAAATCTGGATCCACAGTATTGAAAACTTGCTTCGCAAATTCAATTCCCGCAATAATTCCTTCATCCTTTACTAATAACTTTGCTTTTCCCTGCGCATCTGCCGGGATACACGACAACGAGGTATGATCGCCTTCTCCTACATCTTCTCGTATTGCATTTGCAATAATCAATTCTAATTCTTTCTCAAACTGTTCTTTTGATATCATACATTTTTATTGTGACGTAAAAATAGTAATGATTTTCAACTTTTTGTCCGTTCGAGTGAATTTATGAGTAAAAAACGAATAAATTTGTATCGAGAACAAATAAAAATTCACTTCTCGATGCCTTTTTTTCAATTACCATTGAAAATAACACTCGAAGTAACAACATTAGAAAGATGAAAATCAAATTGCTGGCCATTGGAAAAACGGATGATAAAAACTTACTTCAATTAATTGATATCTATCAAAAGCGTTTGCAACATTATATCAAATTCGAATTGGATGTTATTCCTGATATTAAAAATGTTAAGAATCTAAGTGAAGATCAACAGAAGGAGAAAGAAGGTGAATTGATTTTAAAAAAATTGCAGAATACAGATCAATTAATTTTGTTAGATGACAAAGGAAAACATTTTACATCCATTGAATTTTCTCAGTATCTACAGAAGAAAATGAATTCAGGAATTAAGCAAATGGTGCTCGTAATTGGTGGTCCATATGGTTTTTCTGATGCAGTATATAAAAAAGCAAGTGGAAAAATATCATTATCAAAAATGACATTTTCCCACCAGATGATTCGTTTGTTTATTGTTGAACAGATTTACAGAGGATATACAATTCTTAAGAATGAGCCGTATCATCATGAATAAAAAGTTACTTTTTCGCTAATTTATATAATAGAATTACTTCAACAATTATTGTAGGTATTAATAAGAACACTCCTAAAGAAGCAAATATTACGGTTGCCAAAGAAGCTCCAACAACAATTTCTAATATTCCGTTTACTTGCGCTAATTGCCCTAATTTATTTTTTAGTTGAAAAATTCCAATTCCAAAAACCAATTGTAATCCTCCAAAAACCATACACTCTATAACGATTCTAATTGCGATAGTTTCGTCCAATAACTGCAAACCAATTACATCTATCGTATTACTAAGTGCAAATAGCGTTATTAATAACAGCGTTATCATTTTTAGTAATTGATTATTATACACCTTGGCTATAGTATAAAAGCCTAAGAAAAAGAATACAAATGAAATTGAAGAAATTATTTTAATACCTACATATACTGAAGTGTTTAAAAGTGAGTCATCACCTGTAAATTGATAAAAATCTGCTGCTGTTTCTATAAATCCAATAACAAAATATACAATTCCAAAAATCCAAGCGAGGTTTAATCTTCTTTTTTCAGTTGAAGTAAACATTGTTTTTTCTTCTTGTTCTGTTTCAACGTAGTCAACACCTAAAACATTTAAAATAGTTTTAATGGTGTAACTTCTTGGGTTTACTTCTCCCGCTTCAATTCTTTGAATTGTTCTAACATTAATATTGCATTGTTCTACTAATTCTTCTTGAGTCAATCCTTTTTCTTTCCGTAGTTTAGAAATACGTATTCCTAATTGTGGTTGTTTCATGGTATGTATATTTTTATTTACCATACAATGTTAGTTTAGATTTATATTTTGATTCATTATTTTAAATGATTTTAACCCGACATTCACACGACTATACAGTGTTTATAGGAGTTGTAAGATTTATTCTTCTACAAGCAATATACATTAATTAATGTTTTTACATTAAATAAACACTGTGTAATCTGAACAATAAATGTTTACATTTGCAGTAAACTAGACGATCTACATGAAAATTGTTTTTGCTACCAATAATATAAATAAGCTTACTGAAGTTCAAAAAATGCTACCTGAATCGATTCAATTGTTAACCTTAAAAGACATCAATTGTTTTGAGGAAATTGAAGAAACTGAAACAACTTTAGAAGGAAACGCTAAATTGAAAGCAAATTACATTACTGATACGTTTGGATATAGTTGTTTTGCAGATGATACGGGTTTAGAGGTTGACAGTTTACATGGAGAACCCGGTGTATACTCGGCTCGTTATGCAGGGAAAGAAAATGATTCTGAAAAAAACATGCAAAAATTATTAACCGAGCTAGGTAACAAATCAAACAGAAAAGCTCAGTTTAGAACTGCAGTTGCATTGAATCTAAATAATGAGCAATTTGTATTTGAAGGAATTTGTAAAGGAACCATTTTAACCGAAAAAAACGGAGAGAAAGGTTTTGGTTATGACCCTATTTTTAAACCTGAAGGATACACTACTTCTTTTGCAGAAATGACCTCAAAAGAAAAAAATGCTATTTCTCATAGAGGAATTGCAATTCGAAAATTAGTTGAATTTTTAACTAATTATAAATAGGTTGGCTACTCAAAAAAAATACACAAAACAGTTCGTATTATTACTACTATTAGTAATTGTACTCTGGTTTACAAATATTAGTTTTGGTTCAGTTTCAATTCCCTTTTTGGATATTTTTTCCATTATTATTGGTGATGAAACGGTAAAAGAAAGTTGGCAAACCATTATTTTGAATTTCCGAATTCCAAAAGCAATTACCGCAATTATGGTGGGCTCTGGATTATCAATTAGTGGTTTATTAATGCAAACATTGTTTAGAAACCCGTTAGCGGGTCCGTTTGTTTTAGGGATTTCTTCTGGTGCAAGTTTAGGAGTAGCGTTATTAATCTTAGGTTCATCCATTTTTGGAGGAGTCTTTTTATCTATTTCTTTTTCTAACTGGGCCATCGCAATAGCAGCTAGTTTGGGATCGTTTTTAGTATTATCAGCCGTTATTATTGCAGCTAACAAAGTAAGGAACACCATGTCTATTTTAATTATTGGATTGATGTTTGGAAGTTTTACTTCTGCAATTATAAGTGTGCTTTCTTACTTTAGCGAAGCCCAAGAAATTCAACAATATGTGTTTTGGAGTTTTGGAAGCTTGGGTAATTTGAGTTGGGACGAATTAGCTATTTTCTTTTCTGTTTATCTATTCGGAATTGCGGGGGTTTTTACAATTATCAAACCTTTAAACAGTTTGCTTTTAGGAGAGAACTATGCTAAAAGCCTAGGTGTTAACGTGAAACAAAGTCGAATTATTATTTTGGTTATCACAAGTCTTTTAACTGGCGTTATTACTGCTTTTTCTGGACCAATCGCATTTATTGGTTTGGCCGTACCGCATTTGGCTAAACTAATCTTTACAACCTCAAATCATAAAATATTAATTCCTGCAACGGCACTAACCGGCGCGCTCGTTTTATTAGTTTGCGATATTATTGCACAAGTACCAACCAGTGAGTTTACTTTGCCAATTAATGCAATTACTTCCCTCTTTGGTGCTCCTGTTGTTATTTGGCTGTTAATTAGAAAAAAGAAAATTTACGTTTAATATTGAAATCTAACATCAAAAATATCGTCCTTAAAACTGAAAATCTAGCGATAGGTTATCTGCAAAAAAAATCAAAACTTATGGTTGCTGATGCTATAAATTTATCTTTTGAAAAAGGAAAATTTATAGCATTATTAGGTAAAAATGGGATTGGAAAATCTACGTTGTTACGAACAATTTCTAAAGTTCAAACCCCTTTAACAGGTGCCGTTTTTATAAATAACAAGAACTTAAATCAATATACAAATAAAGAACTAGCTACTAATTTAAGTTTGGTGTTAACAGAACGGTTACCGGAAAGTCAATTAACGGTTTTTGAACTAATTGCATTAGGAAGACAACCATATACAAATTGGGTAGACAAAATATCCGTTAAAGATCTAGACAAAATTAATTGGGCAATTGAAAAAACAGAAATAAAACATTTACAGGAGAAACGCTTTTATGAACTTAGTGATGGACAACTACAACGCGTTTTGATAGCTAGAGCTTTAGCACAAGATACAGAAATAATTATTTTAGATGAGCCAACAGCACATCTAGATATGCATCATACTTATAAAATATTTCAACTATTAAAAAAACTAGTGCGAACTACTTCTAAAACAATTATCATATCTACACATCAAATTAATTTGGCATTAGAAATTGTAGATGAGTTGGTTATTATGAATGGGAATGGCGTTTTAAGTGGAGAAACACAAAAGCTTATAGATACGAATAAATTAGATGATCTTTTCCCTAAAGAAATCTTAAATTTTAACAAAATATTACGACAATTTACAATTCGTAAAGACGATTAGTTTTTCTATATTTGGTGTTATAGTTTAATCAACTTAACTAATCAAATACCTAACAAAAATTTATTCAATGAAAAAATTAATTCTCTCAGCTGGTATCGTAGCGTTGTTGACGTCATGTGGTACTAGTCAAAATGCGCCAAAATCAGAACCAAATATAGATTATGCTGCTAAATATGCTGCTACAATTACAGAAAAAGACTTGGCAAAACATTTATTTATTTATGCTTCTGATGAGTTTGAAGGTAGAAATACTGGAGACGCTGGACAGAAAAAAGCAGTTAAATACTTAAAGGATTTTTATGTAAAATCTGGAATTGCTTCTGCCCTAGGAGGAGATGATTATTTTCAAGAAGTTCCTGCATCTTTTTTAAATAAAGGAAGAAGAAGAGGGACTCCGTTAAAGGATTCTGAAAATGTAGTTGCTTTTATTAAAGGAACAGAAAAACCAGATGAAGTTTTAGTCATTTCTGCGCATTTAGATCACGTTGGAATGAAAAATGGGAAAATTTACAACGGAGCTGACGATGACGGTTCTGGAACTGTTGCAGTTTTAGAAATAGCTGAAGCTTTTCATAAAGCAGCTAAGGAAGGTAGAGGTCCTAAACGTTCGATCTTATTCTTACATGTGACCGGAGAAGAAAAAGGTTTATTAGGTTCAAAATACTATGTAGAAAACCCAATTTTTCCAATTGCAAACACAGTTGCAGATTTAAATATTGATATGGTTGGTAGAATTGACGATAGACATAAAGACAATCCTAACTTTGTTTATTTAATTGGAGCTGATAAATTAAGTACTGAATTGCATGATTTATCTGAAAAAATGAACTCTAAATACACAAACATTTCTTTAGATTACAAATATAACGATGAAAAAGATCCAAACCGTTTTTACTACAGGTCTGATCATTATAACTTCGCAAAATACAATGTGCCAATTATCTTTTACTTTAATGGAACGCACGAAGATTACCACCAACATACTGATACTCCTGACAAAATAAATTATGATTTATTAGAGAACAGATCTCGCCTAATTTTCCATACAGCTTGGGAAATTGCGAATAGAGAAAACAGATTGGTCGTAGACAAACCTGTTACACCTCCAGCATCTAGTAAGAAATAATATTAAACTATTTTCAAAAAGAAACCGAGCAAATGCTCGGTTTTTTTTTGATCTATTTATAAAAAATTGACAACCTATTACCCTGAAAATAAATTAATATGAGAAAGCCAAACCTAACTTACAAATCATTTATGTTCTTTTTTATTATAGCAGTACTTTCTTGTACTGTGAATGAGCAAGAAGAAACGATTGAAGAAACTGTTCCTTTAAAAAAAGAATACAGATTAGAAATTTGTTCAGATTACGCTGCTGCTACTGGCACAAAATGCTGTATTTCTGGCGCTCTTAATGCATATCCAAAAGACACCTTAGAATATGTTTATAAAAACAACCTGGCTAGCCCGCAAATTAATTGGCAAGTTATCGCTGGTTCTATTTCTATTATTTCTGGAAAAAATTCTGATACAGTAAAAGTTGTATTTGGTGACGATTTTGATGGTGGACAAATTGCAGCTGGAGGAGAATCAACAGTACCTTCAACTTTTTGGAAATGCGGAACTACATTTTCAATTGAACATGATTAATAATAAAACTCTTTCCTTCTTAAACCTCGAAAAGAATGAAACGTCTTTAAATATTAAATTTTTATCAAATGATACAGATAACTAATCTTAATTGATGGATTAATTGTTTGTTCTTTATGCCTTAATGCATAATCTTAAATAGCAATTCTTTTAAAATATCAGATTGCGGCATTCCATTAGCCCCAACACCTTTACTTTTTAGGTCTGCCTCTCTTATTAAACCAATAATTTGTGAAACTTTACGCATTGGGTATATTCTAGCAGCAGTAGCATAATCTCCCACAAAATACGGGTTGACTCCTAAAGATTTAGCCACAGTAAATTTATCTTTAGACTCTAAACCATGATATTGCAACAATTGCGTAAAAAAACTATTTAGTAACGAAATTGTCATCACTAAAGGGTTGTTCTTTGGGTTTTCTGCAAAATAATTGATAATTCTATTTGCTTTTACAATTTGCTTTTCTCCTACTGCTTTTCGCAATTCAAAATTGTTGAAGTCTTTAGAAATCCCAATATTCTTCTCAATATCCTCAGGAGAAATAATAGAATCTACTGGCAAAATAGTAATCAACTTATCTAATTCATTATTAATCTTACTTAAATCTGTCCCTAAAAACTCTACCAACATTTGAGCTGCCTTTGCTTCTATTTTGTAATTCTTACCACTTAAAACTCTACGAATCCAATCAGAAACCTGGTTGTCATATAGCTTTTTACTTTCAAAAAGCACTCCTGATTTTTCTATGGCTTTATAAAGCTTCTTACGCTTATCTAACTTTTTATATTTGTAGTTAATTACTAAAACCGTTGTTGGTTGTGGATTTTCTGCGTATGCCAGTAACTTTTCTATTGTCCTACTTAAATCTTGTGCTTCTTTTACAATAATAACTTGCTTTTCTGCCATCATTGGATATCGTTTCGCAGAAGAAGTAATTTCTTCTATAGAAACATCTCTACCATACATAACAACTTGATTGAACCCTTTTTCTGCCTCCTCTAAAACCGAATTCTCAATAAACTCAGAAATCTTATCAATATAATAAGGCTCTTCTCCCATTAAAAAATAAATGGGTTTTACAATGCCTCTTTTAATGTTTGTTACTATGGTATTTATTTCGTTCATTTTCTTACTTTTGATTGATGCAAAGACTCAACCTTCCTTCCTATTCTTTCAAACTCAAAAGTAACGAAAAACATACGCTTATTTTTGATAATCTGAGAAAAAAATATTTTGTTTTAACTCCAGAAGAATGGGTTCGTCAACATTATGTACAGTTTTTAATTGAAGAAAAAAAATATCCAGTTTCTTTAATCGCTTTAGAAAAACAACTCATCATAAACAACCGTAAAAAAAGAACGGATATTGTCATATTCAACAAAAAAGGAAATCCAGATATTATTGTAGAATGCAAAGCTCCACATATTAAAATTTCTCAATCCACTTTTGATCAAATTGCGAGATATAATTTAAAATTAAAGGCAAATTTCCTTGTGCTCACCAATGGAATGGAGCATTATTATTGTAAGATGGACTTTGAAAACGAAACCTATATTTTTTTAAAAGACATTCCCAAATACCAATAATAAAATTATCAATTTGTTACCAATCAAATTCACTTTATAAAACGTAAATTTGCAACCTTGAAAACTGCTATCGTCATATTAAATTGGAACGGACAAAAATTGCTTGAGCAATTCTTGCCTTCTATTGTTAACTTTAGCTTAGAGGAAGCGACCATTTATGTTGCAGACAATGCTTCTACGGATTCTTCTATAAAATTCATCAAAGAATTTTATCCCTCAATCCAAATTATAGAGAATGCAACTAATGGAGGATATGCAAAAGGGTATAACGATGCTTTACAACAAGTAGATGCAGATATTTATTGCTTATTAAATTCAGATGTAGAAGTCACAAAAAATTGGTTAACACCAGTTATTGATCTCTTTAAAAAAGAAGAGAACACTGCAATTATCCAACCAAAATTACTGGACTTCAAAGAGAAAACAAAATTCGAATATGCCGGAGCAGCCGGCGGATTTGTAGACCTTTTTGGATATCCCTATTGTAGAGGACGCGTATTTAATTATTTAGAAACTGATAACGGGCAGTTTAATGATGTTTCTGATATCTTTTGGGCATCTGGAGCTTGCTTGTTTATTCGCGCTAATATCTATCACAAATTAAATGGTTTTGACGAAGATTATTTTGCCCATCAAGAAGAAATTGATTTATGTTGGCGCATACAAAACGAAGGCTATGCTATAAAATATGTTGGAGCATCTACCGTGTATCATGTTGGAGGTGCAACTTTACAAGAAACAAATCCTCATAAAACGTTTTTGAATTTCAGAAATAGTTTATTAAATGTAGTTAAAAACGTTCCAAAACAATGGTTTTTATTTGTAATATTTTCACGCTTAGTGTTAGATGGAATTGCGGGTATTAAATTTTTGATCGAGCTAAGACCAATACATACATGGGCAATTATTAAAGCTCATTTTAGCTTCTATAAAAACTTTAATACATTTTTAAAGAAACGTAAGAGGTTACAAAAAAAATCGAACTACAATTTACACACAAGTATTGTGTGGCAATATTTTTTCTTAAAAAGAAAGAAGTTTAAAGACCTAAGGTAATCTGTCGCACTCTAGAGCTTTTACAATTACAAAACATCTAAACTTCCTTTACCTTCTCTTATTACAAAAGGCTCAGAATCTGTTAAATCTATTACGGTAGAAGCCTCATTATCTCCATAACCACCATCAATAACAACATCAACAATATCCTTCCATTTTTCGTAAATTAATTCTGGGTCCGTTGTATACTCAATCACATCATCATCATCACGAATAGACGTTGAGATTATCGGATTTCCTAATGATTCTACAAGTGTTCTTGCAATAGAATTGTCTGGGACGCGAATTCCAACCGTTTTTTTCTTTTTAAATACTTTAGGCAATGTTGTACTTCCTGGTAAAATAAATGTGTAAGGCCCAGGCAAGGCTCTTTTTAATATTTTATACGTTGGTGTGTCAATTTGTTTTACGTAATCTGATAAATGACTCAAATCATTACAAATAAATGAAAAATTAGACTTCTCTAATTTAACGCCTTTTATTCTTGCTATTTTCTCTAAGGCTTTTGTATTTGTAAAATCACAGCCCAACCCATAAACTGTATCTGTAGGATAAATTATCAATCCCCCATTTTGTAAAACTTTTACAATCTTATGAATCTCTTTAGAATTGGGGTTTTCCTTATATATTTTAATAAATTCTGCCATTTTAACGCTTATTTTACTGAAATCAAAGTTAATAAAAAAGCTCAATTAAAAATTAATTGAGCTTTTTTATTATGTAAAGTAAATATTGTTTATTTTTCTACCAGTCTAAATCCTTCTCCATGAATATTAAGTATTTCTACATTTTCATCTTTTTTTAGGTATTTTCGTAATTTAGCAATGTACACATCCATACTTCTAGATGTAAAGTAATTGTCATCTCTCCAAATTTTTGTCAATGCCAATTCTCTAGGCATCAAATCATTTTTATGCACAGCTAACATTTTTAAAAGTTTACTTTCTTTTGGAGATAGCTTTTGATTTTCTCCTTCATCATATGATAAGTGTCTCAATTTTGAGTTAAAGAAAAACTGGCCAATATTAAATTCAAATTCATCAGATTCTTTATTTACATCTGATTCTTTACGTTGTAAAATGGCTTTAATTTTAAACAACAAAACTTCAGAATCGAACGGTTTATTTAAGTAATCATCGGCACCAACTTGGTAGCCTCTTAAAACATCTTCTTTCATCGTTTTAGCCGTTAAAAAGACAATCGGAATTTCTTTATTTGTCGATCTAATATCTGTTGCCAAAGAGAAACCATCTTTACGCGGCATCATAACGTCTAGGATACATAGATCGAAATCACCATTTTTAAACTCGATTAACCCTTCTATGCCATCTTTTGCATGTGTAACATTATAATCATGCAATGCCAAATAATCTTTTAAAACAGTTCCAAAATTTGGATCATCTTCTACTAATAATATTTTTTTACTTCCCATAATAATATAATGTTTTTTTTTAAATTAATGGTATTTTAACTGTAAACGTACTTCCTTTACCTTTTTCACTTTCAACAAAAACCGTTCCTTGGTGATTTTCTATTATTTCTTTTACATAGGCCAATCCTAAGCCATGACCTTTTACGTTATGTATGTTTCCTTTATGTTCTCTATAGAACTTATTAAAAACATATTTTTGTGCACTTTTACTCATTCCAATTCCATCATCCTTAATTTTTATAATAAAAAAATTAGATGTACTTTCTGTAAACACTTCAATATTCGGTTTCTTATCTGAATATTTTAAGGCATTCTCTAACATATTAACTATAATATTCGTCAAATGTAGATGGTTCCCCAAAACTTCAGATTGCAAGGCGTGTAAATGTGTTGTTATTATTCCTTCTTGATTTTTCACCAATAAATCTACATGAGAAATTGCTTCTTCAACTATGTCGTTCATATCAATGGCGACCTTACTAATTTCTAATTGATTTTTTTCTAATCTTGATATTCTTAAAACGTTTTCTACTTGACCATGCATCCGTTTATTTTCTTCACGAATCATTCTCACATACCGTTTTACTTTTTCATTATCGTTAATTATACGTGGGTTTTTAATTGCATCTAAAGCTAAATTTATAGTAGCAATAGGTGTTTTAAACTCGTGGGTCATATTATTTATAAAATCAGTTTTTATTTCTGATATCTTTTTTTGTCTGACCAACTGATACAATGAGCTAGAAAAAGCAACAATTATGATAAAAATAAAGAATACTGATAGCAATAATATATTAGAAATGTCCGCTAAATAATGTTCTTGTTGATCTGGGAAGGTTACATACAATTTGAACTTACTTTCTCTAGAATCTGTCTCAAACAAAGCATACCCTATACTGTTTGCTTTATTAATTGTATAATACCCCGATTTCAAATTGGTTAAATAACCATCTTCGCTGTAAACACCATATTTAAAATCAATATCAATCCCCCTTTTTGAAAACTCTTTTTTCAATAATAATTTTAGTGTACGATTGCTCACTCTTTGGTGAATAGGGTAAAAAGATCTAGACATTTCAAATGCGGGTTTTATAAATGCCCTTTCCGCCTCTAGAGATCTCTTTATTGTTGTAAAGCTTTGTGTACTATTGTTTTTAACAAAGTCATTATTAGCTTTAATGTTGTTAAAATTAGTAACATCCTCTCTATTTATTATTCTTTGTACTACTACTTCAATACTATCACTTGCTAAAAACCCCGTTGGAATCTCAAAATTTTGAGAAACTTGAGTTAGGCTATAAGAAAATATTTGCTTGCCCGTTGTATCCAATTGTTGTAGAACAAAATTATGCAATTGCGTACTATTTGCTATTGTTGCCGTGTCCAAAATTGGTTTAATTTTTCGATAGAAATCTGCGTATTCATTTTCACTTACCTCCTCTGAAACTCGGGCTAAAGAAATTTTTACATCATTCTTAAATTGTTTCTGATTGGCCTCAACAGCATTGCTAATCCAATATACCTGAACAGTGACAATTCCAATTAAAGAAACGCTCATTAAAGCTACAATAAGGACAAAAATTTTCTTTCCCATTATTCAAAAATATACCTTTAATATCTGTTAATTAACGTTTTTAACGATTATTAACGAAAATACTAAGATTTTAAGAATTTTTTAAGAAAAAAAATGAATTTTTCTAAATTGAAGGATTCTTTTTTGTTAAATTATTATGAATCTTAATGATTTGACTATCAAGTGTTTTCAGGTTTTCATTTCTTACAACATAATTAGACAATATTGCTTTCTTAGAATCAACCCATTGATTGTTTATTCTATCTTTAACTTCTTTTTCTGAAACATGATCTCTAGCAACCACCCTTTCAATTCTACTTTTTTCATTTACTATCACGGTGATAATATAATCACAAAACACATCGCTATTGTTCTCAAACAAAATTGCATTTTCGTACAATACATAATCTTTTGATTGATTTTTTTCAATAAATGACTGTAAATGGATGTACACTTCAGGATGAACTATTGCATTTAATTCTTTTAATTTTTCTTTATTAGAAAAAACAATGTTTGAAATAAATCCCTTGTTTAATTGTTTACTTTTATATGCTTCTTCACCAAACATGTGAATTAATTTATCTCTAATCACAGGAGAAGTGTTCATTAATTTTTTAGCTTCAACATCTGCATCATATACTGCAATATTTCCTAGAACTTTAAAACGTTCTAACACTGTTGATTTCCCACTTCCTATTCCTCCGGTCAAACCTACTACCATTATCTCTGTATTAAGAATTCTACTTTAGCCGGACTCAACTTTACCGAAGTAACAAAATCTGGTTTAAAAATTAATCTTGGAATTAAATAGTTTAAATTATTATTGACAGATTGTTGATAATCACACACAATTTTAAAAGAAGATGGATTTACTTTATTAAAGTTAGTTAAACCTACCTGAAACACTACTTTTAACGTTGCTGGAAACGTATTCACCGAAACAGAATCTGGCTTGTTTATGATTTCAAAAGGCAAGAATAATTCTCCCTCGGTAAACTGATCTACTTCGCCATAAACGGCTGCTTCTTTAACACTAAATTTAATAGCGCTTGTGGCCCCATTAATTTTTAGCATTGTTTCTATTGTTTCAGATATATTTTCTTTTACAAACCGACTCAAGTACATCCTTTGTAAGGTGTCAATTTGTTTTTTTGGACCAGAAACAACAATTGAGTCAGGAGTTATTTTAATAGCCTCTATTAAATGATACCCCAATTTATAAGACAACTCAAAATTACCAGAAACAGGCACTTTCTTTGAAGTAAGTGTCCCTAGGTTTAAATAGACCGTATCCTGAACTATTTGATCGACCACATATTTATTTGTAATCTGATTTTGAATATCTATCTTTTGATTTTGTAATAAGAAGTAATAATCAGATGTAGATTTTCGTTGCAACCTTCTAGCATCTAACTGAATTTCGGTTTGCATTATCCCCAAACCAAACAATCTAAAGCCCGAAGCTTTTATCTGAATTTCAATGTGTTTAACTGGCTCTTTTTGTATCAATTTATTTTGTGGAATATTTACATATTCAACCGGAAAAGAAATAATTGTTTTGTACTCTTTTGACATTTTAATCAACAACCAGAATAGAACAGCAAAGAGCAATGCAACTGAAAATGCTTTCGGAATTTTATTTTGATTTTTTCTTTTTATCATAAGTAGTACTTAATTACTTGCAAGCTACAAAAGCTTTTTTAAAACACAACAATGAAATTTATATTCAATAAAAAAAGAGAGCACATTGCTCTCTTTTTTATTTTTATTTTAGTGGAAATTATTTCTTTACTACTGCAGGTGCATTTAACTTATTTGTTAGCTCCATAGAAATAGCTACTTTTTCAAACTTTATTTTCCCGGCCCCCGTTTCAATAGTAATCGTATTATCGTTTTCGTTTACCTCCACTATTTTACCATGAATTCCACTACTAGTAATAACTCTTGTACCCTTTTTAATTTCTGCTTGAAATTTTTTCTCTTTCTTTTGTTTAGCCATTTGAGGTCTAATCATAAAAAAGTAGATAACAACAATCATTGCTAAAAACGGTAACATACTACTTATTCCACTTGTACTTGCTTGTAAAAACATATTTTTTTTATCTTTTAGCTATTCGCTTTTCTATTTACTATTCCTTTTAATTTTAGAACCTCTCTACCAACTGAAGTATTTGTAAATAAGGTAACATCTTTAGATTGTCTTCCTCCTCCTTTTCCCGCAGTGTTAAATTTCACTTTAATCTCAGTAGTTTCTCCGGGCAGAATTGGCTTGTCTTTTGGCCATGTAGGTACGGTACAACCACAGGTAGTTTTTGCATCAGTTATGATCAATGCCGACTTACCAACATTAGTCAACGTAAATGTAGTTTCAATTATTTCTCCGTCGGTAACGGTACCGAAATCGTATACCGTTTTATCAAACTTAATAACCGGTGCTCCTTTACTAATATCTGTATCTCTTTTTCTAGCTTCCTCTAATTTTGTTTTATCAACATTTGCTGAAGGATTACTCTCTTTACAAGAAATTAAAAACCCCAAAGAAGCAACTAAACTAAAAACTATGATTTTCTTCATTTTAAAATATTTTAGGTAAAAGTAAGAATTTATAATAATCCTCTACCAATTTTATTGAGTCTTTTATCACTTGTGTATTCTCTAGACAATTTATCTAACACTCCATTGATAAAATAACCACTTTTATTCGTTGAGTAATCTTTAGATATTTCGATATACTCATTTATTGTAACTTTAACAGGTATAGAAGGAAACTTTAAAAACTCAGTAATTGCCATTTTTATCAATATCATGTCAACATCTGCTATTCTATCTGCTTCCCAATTTGGTGTTTTTGTGCTTATTTCTTCTTCATAAGAGGTATGATGTAAAATTACTTTTCTAAACAATTCTAACACGAATTTTTGATCATCATCGTCTTTGTACAATCTATCTAAAATAAAAATTTTGTTTTGCTTCAGTTTACTTAAAGTTCTTACAACCCACGTATTTACGAACGGAATATCATCCAACCAACTAATATTTTGATCTTCATAATATTCTGACAACTTTTCTTCAGGAGCAATAATTTCTTTAAAAAAATCTTGGACAAAATTCTTATCTTCTTTAAAAGACGAGTCAGTAGAACTTAAATACCTTTTATATACCTCACTTTTCTCAAGTTTACTCCAGATAATTTTAACATACTCATCATCTAACTTCCAGTTATTAATATTGTTATCGTTCTTAAAAGTAACAAATGAAGTACTATTTACTAAATTCAGTATTGCTTCATTTTTAATAAACTTTGTATTTGGATTTAATTCTTCTTTCGTTGCTAGGTGTTTCTTTTTAGATATTTCTATCTTATTAGCAGCCAATTGTTGCACTTCTACTATTAACTGCAACTGTAAAACATACAAGTCTAACAGTTTTTGAATGCTATGTTTTAAGAATTTTTCTTCTCTTACTAAATCATCAGCTTTTGAAGTTATCATTGCATAAACTGATTGCATTACTTTGACTCTAATATGTCTTCTATTAATCATTCTAAAGAACTTAATTTAAAAAAGGGCAATAGAAAAATTCTACCGCCCTGCAAAAATATACTTTTTATTGAAATTTTCTACTTGTTTTGCTCTTTTTTACGAGTATCAATTCTATTTTGAGCAATATTTAATGCTGCTCTATGCGTTGTGATATCTTCTTTCTTTGAAAGGTTAAAAATATCTAACGTAGTATTGTAAATATTTTCTGTTTTCCGAACGATCTCATCTTTGCCATACCCTTCTAACTCAGCATATACATTGATAATTCCACCAGCATTAATTAAAAAATCAGGCGCATAAGCAATTCCTTTTTCTTTCAACAACCTACCGTGTTTAATCTCATCGGCTAATTGATTATTGGCAGCTCCAGCAATAACTTTCGCCTTTAATTGATTAATTGTAGCATCATTAATTGTTGCTCCTAACGCACAAGGTGCATAAATATCAACATCTAACCCGTAAATATCATTTCCTAATACAACGTTTGCTCCATATTTATTACTTAATTCTTCTAAGCGAGCTTCATTAATATCGTTAATTATAACTTTTGCTCCTTCATCAGTAATGTGCTTCACTAAAGTTTCTCCAACATGACCTACTCCTTGAACCAATATTTTTTTCCCCTCTAAATTATCCGTTCCAAATTGGTACTTTGCGGCAGCTTTCATCCCCATATAAACTCCGTACGCTGTAATAGGCGATGGATTCCCAGCTCCACCTTTACTTTCAGATATACCAGTAACATGAGGCGTTACCTCCCTAACAACATCCATATCTCTAGTTTCCATACCAACATCTTCTGCTGTAATGTATTTCCCACTTAATGAATGAACAAACTCACCAAATCTACGCATTAAAGCATCGTTCTTTTGAGTTTTTGCATCTCCAATAATAACTGCTTTTCCGCCACCAAGGTTTAATCCTGTAATTGCCGCTTTGAAAGTCATTCCACGAGACAAACGCAAAACATCATTTAATGCATGCCATTCACTTTGATATGCCCACATTCTAGTTCCTCCTAAAGCTGGACCTAAAACCGTATTATGTATACCAATTATTGCTTTTAAACCTGTATCTTCGTCGTTGCAAAAAACGATTTGTTCATGTCCATCAAAAGAGATTTGTCCAAAAACCGGATCATTTTTTAACTCTTTTGCGTCGATTATGTTTGCTGTCATTTTTGTTATGTATTTATAAAAAAATTAAACTTTTCTTAAATTTTCAGCAGCAAAAATATGATATTAACAAATCATTTCAAAAAAAAGGGAGTTTAATTATGATATTATTAAGGTTTAAAATGTTTTAATTAATTATAATAACCCTACACAATATAAAAATACATAATTGTTAATGAAAGCATTACAATACTTAAATAAGTACTTTTTAAAATATAAATACAGATTATTACTTGGTATTATAATTACAATACTATCTAAAATTTTAACGCTAAAAATACCCCGAATTATTGGACAGTCTTTTAATATTATTGATGAGTATAAAAAAGGTCTTATTGCCAATACAACTGATGTAAAACACGAATTGTTAATGCATATTTTAATGATTATTGGTGTTACTCTAGTTGCTGGATTTTTAACGTTTCTAATGCGCCAAACTATTATTGTTACTTCAAGATTAATTGAGTTTGATTTAAAAAATGAAATCTATCAGCAATATCAAAGACTCTCTATAAATTTCTACAAAAAAAATAGAACAGGAGACTTGATGAACAGAATTAGTGAAGACGTCTCTAAAGTAAGAATGTATTTCGGCCCTGCAATTATGTACAGCATGAATATGATTGTACTATTTGCTGTAGGTTTTTACCAAATGTTTAGCATTGATCCAGTTTTAACCGCTTACACCTTAATTCCTTTTCCAATTTTATCAATTTCAATCTTTGTTCTTAGTAAGGTAATTAATGAAAAAAGCACCGTTGTACAGCAGTATTTATCTAAACTCACCACCTTTAATCAAGAATTTTTCTCGGGAATAAATGTTGTAAAATCTTACGGCATTGAAAAATCTATTATCGCAAATTTTGATGATTTAGCAAACGAAAGCAAAAACAAGAACATCGATTTATATAAGGTACAAGCTATCTTTTTTCCGCTTATGGTTTTACTTATTGGTGTAAGCAATTTACTCGTTATATATATAGGAGGAAAACAATACATTGCTGGTGAGATTCCAATCGGTGTAATAGCTGAATTTATATTATATGTTAACATTTTAACTTGGCCAGTAGCAATTGTAGGCTGGGTAACATCAATGGTACAGCAAGCTGAAGCTTCCCAGCAAAGAATAAATGAGTTCCTAGAACAAATTCCTGAAATCACAAATACAAACGAAACTAAAACCGTAATCAATGGAACAATAGAATTTAAAAACGTAAGCTTAACTTATGATGACACAAATATTACTGCCTTAAACAATCTTAATTTCAAAGTAATGAGAGGTGAAACCATTGCTGTTTTAGGCAAAACAGGTTCAGGGAAATCGTCAATTGTCAATCTAATAGCTAGATTGTACGAAACTACAAATGGAACTATTTTAATTGATGGAGAGAAAATTACAGATGCTAATTTAACCGATTTAAGGAATCAAATTGGCTTTGTACCTCAAGATCCCTTTTTGTTTTCAGATACAATTGAAAACAATATTAAATTTGGTAAAGAAGATGCAACTATGGAAGAAATTATAATTGCTGCAAAAAATGCCGTTATTCACGATAATATTTCTGAATTTAAAAACAAGTACAACACCATATTAGGAGAAAGAGGCGTGACTTTATCTGGTGGGCAAAAACAACGAGTTTCAATTGCTAGAGCAATTATCAAAAACCCTAAAATTTTAATTTTTGACGATTGTTTATCTGCAGTGGATACAGAAACTGAAGAACAAATTTTATCAAATCTAGAAAGAATTTCTAAAGAAAAGACTACATTTATTATTAGTCATAGAGTTTCATCTGCAAAAAACGCTGATAAAATCATCATCTTAGATCGCGGAGAAATAATCCAGCAAGGCTCTCATAATCAACTAATAAAAGAAGATGGATACTATAAAGATTTATACGAACAACAACTTTTAGAAAAAGAAAACTAAGGTTTCATTAGAATAAGTAAAATATTTTTTTAGTTTTGTTCAGCAAACAAAACAAAACTTAATTTTATTACTAATTATTATGGCTGAGAGAGTAGAACAAGAAGAGATTTTTTCTCAAGTGTTGAGAGCAGGAAGAAGGACTTATTTTTTTGATGTAAGGTCTACGAAAGCAGATGATTACTATCTAACAATAACTGAAAGTAAAAAATTTACGCACGATGATGGTTCTTTCCATTATCAAAAACATAAAATTTATCTTTATAAAGAAGATTTTTCAGAGTTTAACGAAATGTTAAAAGCTGCAACTGATTATATTGTTAATGAAAAAGGGCAAGAAGTAATTAGTGAAAGACATCAAAAAGATTACAAAAAAGAAGAAGAAACTTCAGAAGAAGAAACTTCTACAGAAAGTTTTACAGATGTTTCTTTTGAAGACATCTAGAATTCAAATAATTCTCACAAAAAAAAGCGCCATCTAAATTAGATGGCATTTTTTTTATAATACTTTCAACATTATATTGCTTTTTGCAACAGTTTCTTCCCATTCTTTTTCTGAATCACTCTCTTTCGTAATTCCACCTCCTACATAAATAGAAGCTTCTGTATTCTTTATTTCCATACATCTTAGGTTTACAAACAAATGGGAATCATTCTGATGTACTTGTCCCATATTTAATTCACCTAAAAAACCTGTATAATAAGATCTGTTGTAATTTTCGTTTTCTAAAATAAAACGCTTTGCGGCTTCTTTTGGCAAACCACACACAGCTGGAGTTGGGTGTAATAAAGTTATTAAAGAAAACAAACCACTCTCATTATCTGCGTCCAATTCGCCATTAATCTCTGTTCTTAAATGCAATAAAGAGCCCGCCTTTACAGTCTCGGCTCTAGAGACTTGAATATCTTTAGAGAAATTTGATATTTTCTTTACAATATAATCAGTTACAAATTTTTGTTCCTTTATTTCTTTTTGATTCCAAGTTGGGGCACTATTTTTTTTATAAACTTGAGTTCCTGCTAGCGCCATTGTAGCAAAACGATTGCCTTCTAATTTTAATAATGTTTCTGGTGTTGCTCCTAACCACAGTCCTATTTTTGGATGAAACCAAACATATACAAATGCGTTTGGGTATGTCTGTAATAGCTTATTATACGTTTCAACAATAGCTATTTCGGTACGTGTTACTTTTTCTACTCTAGATAAAACTACCTTTTCAAAACATCCTTTTTTTATTGCTTCTACTCCTTTTTCAACTAAATTTATATGAGTCGATTTTGAAACGTTACTGTTTGGTAAAACATGTTGCAAATCCATTTTATCATCTACATGTATGTGATCACTGATAAATTCAGAAACAGACAATGGAAATAATACTGTTGTATCGCCTGAATTAAATGGAGCAAAAACAAAGCCCTGTCTGTTATATTGATTCGTAATGATATTTAAATCATTATTTTGTTGAAACAGCCCAAATACTTCTTTAACATTAGGCTTATTATACACTACAAAAGGAAGCTGTTGTGCATAGTGTTCTTGTATTTTCTTTTGAATTATTTTCAATGTGCCAACTTTAAAAATTCTTTTTTTATAAATTCAAAATTAGACCAAACTAAAGAATGTCCTGCGTTATGTATCGTTCTTAGTTTAAACTGTTTTTGAGGAAATTGCTCTTGTAAAAATAGTGAATTTTCATAAGGTGCAACCCAATCAGAATCTCCATGGATAGCGGTAATATCTGAAAGGCTTAGTTTCCATTTTTGTTCATATTTTTGCAACTCACGTTTGTGAGTCATTTTCTCTAGCGAAGCAGATTTCCAAACATGTGGTACTAACCAACGTGTTAAGCTCCATTTATAGAAATTTAACATAAACGGCATTGGCTCTGCTGCGCTATAAACTGCTGGAGCCAGTAATACAAGATGCTTGAATTTTTCCTTCATTGCCAAAACAATTGGTCCTCCATAAGAATACCCTACAAGAATTGTTTTTTTAGGATTTAAGTTTTTGCTAAAATCTTGCAACACATTTACTTCTAATTTTAATGATTTCTGAGCCAATGTGCTGTCGTTATAATTATAACCTACTCTATCATAAGAAACCATATTGAATTTAGATCTTAGTAAAGAATCTGTCATATAGTCTTTAAAGTCAATCGCCGAACCAATTGCTCCATGGATAAAAACCAATGTAGTTTTATTTGTATCAATTATTTTTTGAACAGAAACAGTTCTATATTTAAAACCACCGAATGTATTCTTTGCAACAAATAACTCAACGCCAATATCACTAAACATTTCATGAATTTCTTCATCAGATTTAGGAGAGGAAAAATTAACAAACAATATGTAAACAGTAATTAATAGCACCACTAAAACTGTTGTACTAATTTTTAAAATCTTTTTAACCAACTTCATTAAACTATTTTTTCTCTAAAACAATATTCGTTAGCTTACTTATAGAAATTAAATCATTGTTCTCATTGGTTACTTTAATTTCCCACAAATGTGTAGTTCTTCCTTTGTGCAAAATTTTTGCAGTCGCAGTTACCTCCCCCTCTCTAATACTTTTCAGATGATTAATTGAAAGTTGAATCCCTTTTACAATAAATTTACTGTTGTCTACAAAAAAAGCGGAGGCTGCACTACCCACGCTTTCTGCCAATGCCGCAGTTGCTCCACCATGCAATAGACCATATGGCTGATGTACTCTAGCGTTCACTGGCATTTTTGCTACTAAAAAATCGGAGCCAATATCAATATATTCTATTTCTAACGTTTCCATTAACGTGTCTTTACAACGCATGTTAAACGAGTGAAGTATTTCAGATTTTTCTTTCATTATGGATTATTTTATGGTAAAAATACATATTATTTATTGTATTTTTGTAGCATAATTAGAAGGAATTCAGGATGTATAAAGTACGCGTCATTTTAGACACAAAAGAAGATGTAATAAGAACTTTGACCGTTAATAACTCTATTAACTTAGAAGAATTGCATTTATTTATTGCCAAAGCTTTTGGTTTTAACGGTCAAGAAATGGCCTCTTTTTATAGAGCGGATCATGAATGGAATCAAGGTGAGGAGATTCCGTTATTCAACATGTCAGAATTTGGTGAAGCCATTTCTATGAGTACGTGTATTTTAAAAGAAACACTCCCTAAAACAAACGATAAATTAATTTACGTGTATGATTTCTTTAAAATGTGGTCTTTTTATGTAGAAGTTATTGACTGTAATAATGAACTATTGATGGAGCCTACAGTTGTAATGTCTATTGGAGAAGTTCCTGATGAGGCCCCTGAAAAAGAGTTTATTGCAGATAAAAATGAAGATTCTTTTGAGGACCAATTTGGGGATAATGATTTTGAGTCATTAGATGATATTGATTTCGACAATTATTAAATTCCTTTTTTCATAAACTGTTTTTTCTGTAACATTTTGGTATCTTGTTCGTCAAATAACCATAATCGACTAAAACAATATCATTGGAAACTATCTTATCTTTAAAGAATTTAGACAAAAAATACGGACCGGTACATGCAGTAAACAATTTAAGCTTTGATATACAAAAAGGAAATGTTTACGGTATTCTAGGACCAAACGGAAGTGGGAAGTCTACCACCTTAGGAATCATTTTAAATGTAGTTAACAGAACTTCAGGAGAATATAGCTGGTTTAACGGCGCATTATCAACTCATGAAGCATTAAAAAAAGTTGGAGCTATTATTGAGCGTCCAAACTTTTATCCATATATGACTGCAACTCAAAATTTAAAATTGATTTGCAAAATCAAAGGTGTTTCTTTTGATAAGATTGACGAAAAACTAAAAACTGTGAATCTGTACGAACGTAGAGATAGTAAATTCAGAACCTTCTCTTTGGGTATGAAACAGCGTTTAGCAATTGCTTCTGCTTTATTAAACGATCCAGAAATTTTAATTTTAGATGAACCTACTAACGGATTAGACCCACAAGGAATCCATGAGATTCGTCAAATTATTAAGGGGATTTCTAAAAATGGAACTACAATTCTACTTGCTTCTCACCTATTAGATGAAGTTGAAAAAGTGTGTAGCCATGTGGTCGTTATTAGAAAAGGAGTAAAACTATATGCAGGTAGAGTTGATGAAATGACTGCTTCTAATGGATTGTTCGAATTAAAAGTTGAAGAAAATGAAGTGCAATTAATTGAGTTGCTTGAAAAACATGCTTCAATAAGTTCTGTAAATAAAGAGGAAGAAGTATTAATCGCAACACTAAATGAAGAAATGTCTGCATCAGAAATGAATACATTTTTATTCAAAAGCGGAATTACTTTATCTCATTTAGTAAAACGTAAACCAAGTTTAGAACAACAATTCTTAAAGTTAACAAGCAACCAATAATCAACTTTCAAAAAACACACCATGTTTAGATTACTAAATATAGAATTTCATAAATTAAAACATAATAAAGCAAGTAAAGTTTTATCTATCATTTACTTTGCCCTTTTAACCTCAATCGCCTTAATTGCCGCTATAAAATTTGATATTGGAGTCGTGAAATTTCACCTTGCCGATCAAGGGATATTCAATTTTCCGTACATCTGGCATTTCAACACATTTATGGCTGCAATATTTAAGTTCTTTTTATTGCTTGTAATTGTTTCTATGATGGCAAATGAATACAGTAATAAAACCCTAAAACAAAACCTAATTGATGGATTGAGTAAGAAAGAGTTTATACTTTCTAAATTTTACACCGTTATTGTTTTTGCAGCAGTATCAACACTTTTTGTTTTTATTACTTCGTTAACTCTTGGTTTAATTTATTCTGATTATAATGAGTTTTCAATTATATTTTCTGACTTAGATTACTTATTAGCGTTTTTTATCAAGCTAGTAGGGTTCTTTTCAATGGGGCTTTTCTTTGGAATCTTAGTTAAACGTTCTGCTTTTGCTGTTGGTGCAATTTTTATTTGGCTGATACTAGAAAGTATGCTTAAAGGCTATTTATTTTGGTCTTTTAAATCTGTTGATAACACCACAGAACAAGTAAATAGCATTATGCAGTTTTTACCATTAGAGGCAATGTCTAACCTAATTAAAGAACCATTTACGAGACTTGGAGCTGTTAGATCTGTAGCAAATACTATTGGAGAACAAATTACCAAAGATTTCTCTGTTCAATTTACGGATTTGTTAATCGTTTCTGTTTGGACAACAATCTTCATTTACTTGTCATATGCTTTACTAAAAAAGAGAGATTTATAATACTTTTTAAATATATTTGACGTTCGAATAAAAAATCCGTTAAATGAGAATATTTTTAAGTGTTGTTTTATTTTTAATTGCATTTAGTACTTACGGACAGAAAGAAGCTAATTATTGGTATTTTGGACACAAAGCTGGTTTAGATTTTTCTACGTCTCCTCCAACAGCAATAAATGGAGAATTAGACACTTTTGAAGGGGCTTCTACAATTTCTGATGACCAAGGTAATCTATTGTTTTATTCTGATGGAACGAATGTTTGGAGTAAAAATCATCAATTGATGAAATACACCAACGGTAATCTTGCAAATAACTTATTAGGTAATCCATCTAGTACGCAATCTGCATTAGTTATTCCAAAACCAGATGATCCATCTATTTATTATTTATTTACAGTTGGAACGAATGCTTTTAGAGGATTAAATTATTACACAATTGATATTTCTAAAAATAGCGGCATGGGAGAAATTATTGATGGGCCGATTGACTTATCAGGAAGTGCATCTAGTGTTTGGTCTGAAAAAGTTACAGCTGTAGAAGGAAAAGATTGTGATACTTTTTGGATCATTTCAACCGATTTAAATAATTTTTATTCTTATAAAGTAGATAGAAATGGCGTTAATAACACTCCAGTAATATCTAGTTTCGGGCGTCTACTTAACACATTCCGAGGGACATTAAAAGTTTCACCTGATGGGAAATACGTTGTTTTAGCAAATCAAAGAGACACAACATTCCTATATAGATTTAATTCTCAAGACGGAACTATTAACACTCCTATGGCCTTAAATGTTAACACAGCAGGCTATGGTGTTGAGTTTTCTGAAACAAGTACTATGCTGTATGTTTCAACAGGTGTACACAGCCAATCTGATAACGATCCAGAAGAAGCATTTGTATACCAATACAATTTAAACAACACTACAATTACCGATATTAATAATTCAAGGAAGACCATTGTATCTGAAACAGGATTTAGAGGAGCTTTACAATTAGGAATCAATGGGAAAATATATTATGCAAGAAGTAGAGCACCCTACTTGGGAGTAATCAATTATCCAGATAGAATTGGTGATGACGTAGAATATATAAAAAATGGCCAATTATTAGCAGGAGGGTCTACATCTTCTGAGGGTTTACCACCATTTATTCAATCTTTTTTCTCACCAGTAAAAATACTGGATAGTGACACCAAATCAATAAACTTAACATTAGGAACTCATCAAGTTTGTATTGGAAATACTTTTGCCTTTGAACCTGAATTAGCTGGATTAGCTGGCTCAACTTATAAGTGGACAAAAGCAGATGATCCTAGCGTACTAATCACAACACGAAAAATAACAATTGATAACACAAACTATGGTTCTGGCTCATACAATCTAGAAATGCTGATTACTGATGTATGTGGAAGAATAAAAAAATACAATGGGACGGTAGAAATTTTATTTGTTCCAACCCCTGAGTTATTTGTAATTCCACTATATGAGCAGTGTGATTTTGATTCTAATCCTGCAGATGGCATAACATCTTTTAACTTAGCATCTAAAATTGACGTCCTCACTAATAATGCTCCGGGATTGGTGGTTGATTTTTTTGAAGCTTCAGACATTACGTATAGCATGCCTATAACAAACAAAGGAAATTACAGAAATAAAACATCTACCAATACCAGCAATTACAAATTACTCATTAGAGCAACTAATACTAATGGTTGCGAAACATTTGGTGAAATCGAATTAAAAACAAACGCTACATCTTTGGCGAGTTACCCGAATCTATACCTAACAGAATCAGATGTAAACGCTACCGATCCAAATGCAAGAAACAGCCTTGGATCTGCGAATGTTTTTTATGATTTCGACTTAAAAACAATTGATATTATTACGAACTCTGGAGGTGCATTTTCGGCTGCTACACATGCCTTTGAGTATTACAGGACGTCCAATGACGCAACATTACAAACAAATCAAATTGTTGCGCCATTTAATGACGATATTTTCACAAATGACACGAATGTTTTTGTCAGGATTTCAACAACAGGAACTAGTGCTTGTACCGGAATCGGTCAATTCAAGATTTTCGTAAACACAAGACCTATTCCACAAGGAAATGTAAACCCACAATATTTATGCGTAAATAATCCTATTGACAATCCACAATTAATTACAATTGATTTAAATGCCGATACAGGAATCACAACTGACACCTATCAATGGTTTTTAAATGGTAACTTAATTACGGGAGCAATAAGCGCTATTCATAAAGCCAATGTACAAGGAACCTACAAAGTTGAAGCGTACAGAAATTATCAAAACTTAGCTTCAGACCCTAATGATGACACCTCTAGTTTAGGCTATAATACTTTTGATGTTTTAGAATCTAACAAAGCTTTAATCACTTCTACTGATTTAATCGATAATCTTGACAATCCAGATGAGAATATTCTTACAATAAAAACATCTGGAATTGGAGAGTATGAATATGCAATAAACAGCACTAGTCAGGCTGATTTTACCAAAGGCTCAGAGAATTTATCTTTTACCTTTAACCAAATTAAACCAGGACTAAATACCGTATACATTAGAGACATAAATGGATGTGGAATTACATCAAGTCAAAAATTATCATTCCTGTTTTTCCAAAGACATTTTACTCCGAATAATGATGGAGTTTATGATACCTGGAAAATCTTAGGATCAAATAATAGTTTTTACGCTTCTGCTAGAGTAGAGATTTTTGACAGATATGGTAAAGTTGTTGCTTTAATTACTGATAAAGATGGACAAGGTTGGAATGGAACCTACAACGGTAAAAAATTACCTTCTAATGATTATTGGTTTAATGCTGTTTTAGAAGATGTTCATGGAAACATAAGAAAAGAAACCGGACACTTTAGTTTATTAAGAAAATAAATTATTTGATATTTTTCATTTATATTCGTAGCAATGAAAAATAAGTTTGGACTCTTTCTAACAATTTTGTTTGTGCTATTTGTTTGCTCCCCAAAAGCGCAAGCACAACTAAGTAAGAAACATTTTATTCCCCCATTAACAAGTGCCGAATTTGGAAATGCAAATCCAGAAGAACAATATTTTTACCTTTCTACGCCGAGTACTAAGAATGTTACCTATACGATAACATTTATAGGGCAACCATCATCAAGTACTATATCTGGTATTGTTTCTAATGCCAGCCCTGTTGAAATTTCATTGGGTACAGGCTATGGACAACTTTTTATAGAATCGAATAAATCTAGTAGTGTAAAAAACGATAAAGGTTATATTATAGAAGCTGAAGATGTTATTTATGTGTCTTTAAGAATGAAAGCTGGTGGTGGTGCTCAAGCAGGAGCTTTAGTGAGTAAAGGACTATCTGCTTTAGGAAATACATTTAGAGTTGGTGCATTCACAAATCAAAATCCACAAACAAACTATTTGAATTTTGCCTCTGTTATGGCTACAGAGGACAATACCATTGTTACTTTTGATGATTTACCTGCTGGGTTAACGATAAAAAATTATACAGGAACTTTCCCTATTATTATCAATTTAGATGAAGGAGAAAGCTATACAATTGCCACAAATAGTTCTGAAAACACCGTTAATAGAGATGGACTAATTGGTACATTAATTCAAGCTGACAAACCGATTGTTGTAAATACGGGATCTGCTAATGGTAGTTTTCATAACGGCGGCGGAAGAGATTACGGAATCGATCAAATCGTAGGATACTCTAAAGTCGGAAATGAATACATCTTTGTAAAGGGGGATGGAAATGACAATTGGGAAAATGTATTATTAGTTGCACATGAAGACAATACAAGTATAAGTATTAACGGAAATACGCCAGTTACAACCATAAATGCGGGTGAATATTACCTGATAGAAGGAAATAAGTATTCGGCAAACCAAAACATGTATGTTGCTACCAGTAAAAATGTATTTGCATACCAAGGAATTGGAGCCAATAATAGCGAGGCAAATCAAGGGTTGTTTTTTGTTCCTCCACTAAGTTGTGAAAATAGAGGAAATGTAAATACCATTGCGAGTATTCAAAATATAGGAACTACATCATATAATGGAGGAATCACAATTATAACCAATAAAAACGCAACAGTAACGGTTAATTCCCAACCAATAAACACATTACCGCAAGATGTTATTGGCAACACAAACTATGTCACGTACAAACTATTAGGCTTAACAGGAGATGTATCAATAGAAAGCTCTGGTGAATTGTATTGCGCATATTATAATTTTAATGGCGCTGCGACTTCTGGAAGTTTTTATTCAGGCTTCCCTTCAGCACCAGAAATAAATCTAAACACAACAGTTCAAACCCTAGGAACCTGCATTCCAAATGTCACATTATCAGCAACTAATATTGATATTTTTGATCAATTCGAATGGTTTTTTAATGATGGCACCGGATATGTAACTACAGGAATTACTATTAGTAGTCTTGCACCTACACAGCCCGGAAAATATAAACTAATTGGAACCATAAACTGTTCTGGTTTACAATTCGAATCCGTTGAAATCCCTGTAAGTATTTGCCCAGACGATACAGATAATGACGGCATTATTGACAATAAAGATATTGACAATGATAATGATGGAATCTTAAATTTCGATGAAGGAAAGGGAGATGCAACCATGGACTTATCGGATATTTCGAATCCAGAAATTGTGTTTTCTGATGCAACTACAAACGCTAGTATCTCCTCAAGTACATTTACCCAAAACAATATAAGTGGATCCATAAATACATTTATGGGTCAAAACAATGGTAATTTTACATCCACAGCAAAGGCTGCCAATACTTCCAAATTAGAATATACATTGGATTTTTCTCAGTCAATCAATTTTAAATTTACAGAAACCACAGGCACAAATCATGCGAATATTACTGGCGAATATTTTGTCCTAAAAATTGCACCATCAAACAAAAATATAACCTTATTAGACCCTGATAATCAGTTGCTAGTTGACACAAATTTTGATGGAATTTTCGAATCTGGAATTCTAGATTTTTCAGCATCAGAAATACGATTTAAATACAACCCAAGCGCAACAGGTTCAACACCGTATCAATTCATTGCGAACCAAATAAACCAACTATCTTTTGTACATCACTTAAGTAATTTAACAGAAAACTCCATATTTAATGGAACCTTACAATTAACTTGTTTTGATATTGACACAGATGGTGATGGAATCGTAAATAGTTTTGATTCTGATTCAGATAATGACGGAATTCCTGATCTTATTGAAAAAAACAGTACCTATAAAACCTTGTTAAACACAGATGCAAATATTGATGGTTTGGATGATGTTTTTGATAGTACAATCAAAGCAATTGACACAGATAATGACGGAGTACAAAATTTTTTAGATGTTGATTCTGACAATGATGGTATTTTTGACTTAGAAGAGTCTGGTCATGGTTTACCAGATACAGATTTTAACGGAATAATAGACAATGCCATTTCTATAATTGGTGCAAATGGTTTTGTTGACGCACTTGAAACCAATGCAGACAGCGCTGTAATTGGATATGTTATTATAGATACCGACAACGATAATGTCTTCAACTATATAGAATTGGACAGTGATAATGACACCTGCCCGGATGTCACTGAAGCCGGGTTTACAGATTTAAATGAAGATGGTTTATTAGGGAGTTCTCCAATTATAGTTGATTCTTTAGGTAAAGTAATCAATACTACAGATGGCTACACTACACCACATATAAATTATATAACCTACGCTCCTATTGTTTTAAATGCTTCATTTGATGACGTTGTTTTTTGTGAAGCTACAAACTCAAATCTTACCATAGATTCAAATGCAGATACATTTCAATGGCAATTAAGTACGGACGGAATTATTTGGAACGACATTATTAATACTGCTATTTATAGCGGAGCAACAACAAAAACGCTATTGATTACTGATGTATTCACCAGCTACAACAATCATCAATTTAGAGTACAGCTTGGGAAAATAGGAAACAGTTGTGGACTTATGTCAAATTCCATAACACTATTGGTAAACCCAAAACCAATGTTTTTTTCAATTCCCCTTTATGAACAATGTGATATTGACTCAAATCCAATTGACGGCATTACAATTTTTAATTTAGCATCTAAAGAAACTGAAATCACAAACAATGCGAACAATGTAATCGTTGATTTTTTTGAAATTTCTGATACTAGCTATAGCACTCCAATACCTAATAAAAATGCGTATACAAACCTAACAACAACCTTAGTCAACAATTACAAATTAGCAGTTCGGTTAACCAATACAACTACAGGTTGTATTGAATATGGAGAAATAGAATTAAAAGTTAATCCATCTAGTTTAAACAACTACCCAGACATGTACATGTGTGAAATTGATTTAAACGCAAACGACCCAAATGCACTAAATAGCCAAGGCTCTGGAAATGCGCATTATGATTTTGATGTTAAATCGGATGCTATTATAATTAGTTCTGGAGGGGCATTTTCTTTAGCAACTCACACTTTTGAATATTATAGAAACTCCAATGACGCAGCGCTTCAAACAAATCAAATTGTAGCTCCATTTGACGATGATTTGTTTATTACGAATTCAGATGTTTTTGTTCGAATATCAACCATTGGAACAAATGCCTGTTCTGGAATTGGACAATTTAAAGTACATGTAAACCAAAGACCAATTCCGCAAGGAAGTCCAAATCCTATTTATTTGTGTGTAAACAATCCTATCGACAGTCCGCAAGGTATTACTATTGATTTAAATGCAGATACTGGTGTTATAACCGACACCTATCAATGGTTTTTAAATGGTAATTTAATCACGGGAGCAACAAATGCAATACACAAGGCAAACGTGCAAGGCACCTATTATGTGGAAGCATATAGAGCATATCAGAATAATAGTACGGATCTATCTGACGACTCTTCTTGTACAGGCTACAACACATTTACGGTTATCGAATCTAATAAAGCGCTTATAACTTCAACCCAAATCATTGATAATCTTGATAATCCCAAAGAAAATATGCTATCAGTAAAAGTCGCTGGAATTGGAGATTATGAATTTGCCCTGAACAGTACAAACAATTGGAATTTCACAAAAGGAACAGATAATTTTTCTATAACATTCAATACGGTAACGCCAGGTTTAAATACAGTGTACATTAGAGATCTTAATGGCTGTGGAATTACATCAAGTCAAGAATTATCATTCCTTTTTTTTCAAAGGCATTTCACTCCAAATAATGACGGAATACTAGACACTTGGAAGATTTTAGGCACTAACAATAGTTTTTACACCTCTGCACGCGTAGAAATTTTTGATCGATATGGAAAAGTGGTTGCCTTACTAACAGATACAAATGGCCTAGGCTGGAACGGAACATTTAACGGGAAAAAACTTTCTTCTAACGATTACTGGTTTAATGCTGTTTTAGAAGATATTAATGGAAATATTAGAAAAGAAACTGGTCACTTTAGCTTACTTAGAAAATAAGTGAAACTTCTCTCAGATTAACATTCAGATTCAGTATTTTTGTTTTTATGGATTTTCAATTACACTCAAAGTTTAAACCCACTGGTGATCAGCCGCAAGCAATAAAACAACTTTCTGATGGTATCATTTCAGGTGAAAAATATCAAACCTTATTAGGAGTTACCGGTTCTGGAAAAACTTTTTCTGTTGCCAATGTTGTTGCAGAAGTAAACAGACCTACCTTGGTGTTGGCGCACAACAAAACTTTGGCAGCTCAATTGTATTCTGAGTTTAAACAATTCTTTCCAGAAAATGCAGTAGAGTATTTTGTTTCCTATTATGATTACTATCAACCAGAAGCGTATTTACCTGTAACTGGAACTTATATTGAAAAAGATTTATCTATCAATGAAGACATCGAACGCCTTAGAATAAGTACCTCTTCTGCCCTACTTTCTGGACGTAGAGATGTGTTGGTCGTAGCCTCAGTTTCTTGTTTGTATGGTATTGGAAACCCTGTAGAATTTAAAAAGAATGTCATTCCTATTGAAGTAGGACAAGCGATATCAAGAACCAAATTTTTACATCTATTAGTAACTAGTTTATATTCTAGAACAGAATTTGAAGTAAAAAGCGGAACATTTAAAGTAAAAGGAGATGTAATAACCATTTACCCTTCTTATGGAGACAATGGATATCGTGTGCACTTTTTTGGTGATGAAATTGACGAACTAGAATCGTTTGATTTAGAAAGCAATGCGATTATAGAAAAGTTTCAAAACTTAACCATATACCCTGCAAATTTATTTGTGACTTCGCCAGATGTATTGCAAAACGCCATTCATGCCATTCAAGACGACATGATGAAGCAAGTAGAATATTTTCAAGAAATAGGTAAAAACCTAGAGGCAAAACGATTAAAAGAACGAACTGAGTTTGATTTAGAAATGATTCGTGAATTAGGATATTGCTCCGGAATTGAGAATTATTCTCGATATTTAGATGGGCGAGAACCTGGTACGCGCCCATTCTGTTTGTTGGATTATTTTCCAGATGATTATTTAATGATCATTGACGAAAGCCATGTTACAGTTCCTCAAACACATGCCATGTATGGAGGTGATAGAAGTAGAAAAGAAAACTTGGTAGAACATGGATTCAGATTAACTTCTGCGATGGACAATAGACCGTTGAAGTTTGAAGAGTTAGAAGAAGTTCAGAATCAGGTAATTTATGTAAGCGCAACACCCGCAGATTATGAATTGGAAAAAACAGAAGGTGTTTTTGTAGAACAAATTATACGACCAACCGGGTTATTAGACCCTACGATTGAAGTACGTCCTAGTTTAAATCAGATTGATGATTTGATTGAAGAAATTCAGATTCGTGTAGAAAAAGACGAGCGTACCTTAGTAACTACCTTAACTAAAAGAATGGCAGAAGAATTGGCGAAATACCTAACACGTATTCAAATTCGTTGTCGCTATATCCATTCTGATGTTGACACCCTTGAACGCGTAGAAATTATGCAAGATTTGCGTAAAGGTATTTTTGATGTATTAATTGGTGTCAATTTATTAAGAGAAGGCTTGGATTTACCAGAGGTATCTTTGGTAGCAATTTTAGATGCCGACAAAGAAGGGTTTTTAAGAAACCATAGGTCTTTGACACAAACCATTGGTAGAGCTGCACGTAATGTAAATGGGCTCGCTATTATGTACGCAGATAAAGTTACCAAAAGCATGCAACGTACTATTGATGAAACTGACAGAAGACGTGAAAAGCAAATTAGTTACAACACCGAAAATAATATTACACCCACACAAATTGTAAAAGCAATTGAAAACACGCTAACGAAGAGTGCGGTTTCATCGCACCATTATAACAATGCAATTAACAAAGCAGCAGAAGTAGATTTAGAATACTTACCGAAACCAGAAATAGAAAAACGCATTAGAGATACTCGCAAACACATGGAAACAGCTGCTAAAGCATTAGATTTTTTATCAGCAGCTCAGTTTAGAGACGAAATTGAAGTATTGAAAAGACATTTGTAAATGAATTTAACAAATATCATTTATAATGACGTTCAAGAGTCGTTTGGTATGGGAGGACCATATTTAGGTTATTTAGACTTTAATGGAATGTTATCTAAAAATCAGTTTGTTGCTGATGCAGAAAAAATCTCTAGTGATAAAACTAAAATTGCTCTTTGCAAATATTCAGGAACAACAAAGCAAGGTATTTTTAAACCCAGAAAAAGACATTTTCATTTGATTGTATTTTTTGAAAAGACCCAGGTATTTTACCAATCAATAAAATCATTCGATGCCTTGTCTGTAGAAAGTTTTATAGGGAATACAATTTTATTTCATGAAGCATTTCATAATTCAACAAAAAAATATCAAAGAGAAATAATATTTTCTTCTTCAAATTTTAAAGAAATACCTAACAGCGATTTGTAATCAGTCTTTACTTCCCCAAGGAGCACTTGGTGTACTAATCTCTTTTGTTAAGTCAAATTTCACAGAAAAAAAACGATCCGTTCCAATTCTACGTAAATTGTAAGTAAACGACTTTTCATCAATCGTTACCCACCAAACATTATTAGAAGCATAGGAGATTAAACTTGACGTATGCTGATCTGCAGGAAAAAATTGAATATTGGCCAATCCTGTGTTCGGGTTAGACCCGCCGTATTGTGTAATGCTATCTTCAGAACCATCTTTATGCCTATGGTCATGTTTTAGGGTTATTAAATGTTTCTTACTCATTGTAAAAACCCAAGTACGAGATTTATCATCTCCAACAAAAAAAGGTATTCTAATGGTCCCCTCTTCACAAGAGCGAATGTGCATCACTAATTTTTTCCCCATAAAACCATCCCCTTTCTTACCACCAGCTACAATCTCTCCTTCATACGCTTTTCCACAATGGCTTTGTAAGGTATTCCAAAACTGTACTGAATTTGGTGCTTCTTGCGCTATTAGATACAGCGGAAATAAAAATAATAGTAGAAATTTCTTCATTTTTTATGAATTTTATGAATCGTAAAGTGGAACAATATAAATCAAAAAAACTACACACTAGTACAAAAAGACGTTTGATTATTGCTAAAAACTATGTTAAAATGTGTTAAAATAGAGACTTATACTTCTGCTTGGTCGTTCTTTTTTGTAATATCGTGTTCAGTTAATAAAAACAACCAAATACAATGAAAAAATCACTATTATTAGTTGGTGCAATGGCCATGGTACTTTCGTGTAAGCAAGAAGCTACAAAAGAAGACCTAACCTCATACGCAAGCACTATTACTCAAGGAGAGTTAAAAGAGCATTTATACATTTATGCATCAGATGAATTTGAAGGTCGTGACACTGGAGAACCTGGGCAAAAGAAGGCAATAGAGTATCTTAAAAAAGAATACGAAGCATTGGGAATTAATTCACTTATTGAAGGGAATTATTTTCAAAATGTACCTTTAAGCATTGTAAAAACGCCAACGGTTACTATTTCTGTAAACGGGAAAGCATTCAATTATTTTGATGACTTTATTTCTCTTAGAGCTGCTGCTACAGGAACCATTAATACTGCTGACATCGTGTATGCAGGCTATGGTATTGATGATGACAAATATTCTGACTATACAAACCTTGACGTAAAAGGAAAGGTTGTAATTGTAAAAGCTGGAGAGCCTAAAGATAAAGCGGGTAACAATGTACTTACTGGTGATAAAAAAGCTTCAAAATGGTCTAATGGACGTCAAGCTCTTTCTTCAAAGAGAAATGCTGCAAAAGATAAAGGGGCTAAAGCCTTGTTCTTTATGGACAATGGTTTGTTTGAGCGTTATTCAAAATACTACAAGAGACGCGACGAAAATGGGGGTAGCAAAAGCTTATCATTACCTACTAAAAAAGATGCTGATAAAGAAATATACCATTTCTTAATTAGCGAAAAAATGGGTAAAGCGTTAGTGAGCAACATCAACAAATCTGACAAACCTGCTACAGTTGCTACTACATTAGACATGAGCTTTAAAAGTAGTAAGACACCACATCCTTCAGAAAATGTGGCGGCAATTATTAAAGGTTCTGAAAAACCAGAGGAATACATTATCGTTTCTGCGCATTTAGATCATGTAGGTATGAATGCCAAAGGAGAAGTTTTTAATGGCGCTGATGATGATGGTTCTGGAACGGTTTCTTTATTAGAAATTGCTGAAGCATTTAAAACAGCTGCAGATAATGGGCATGGACCAAAACGTTCTATTATCTTCTTACATGTAACTGGTGAAGAAAAAGGATTGCTAGGTTCTAGATATTATACAGATTACGAGCCATTAGTTCCGTTAGCAAATACAGTAGCGAACTTAAACATTGATATGGTAGGTAGAATTGACCCAAAACGTAAAGGAGATCGTAATTATATTTACTTAATTGGTGCTGATAAATTAAGTACTGAATTGCATGAAGTTTCTGAAGCGGTAAACAAAGAATTTACAAATATAGAATTAGACTATACCTATAACGATGAAAACGATCCAAACCGTTTTTACTACCGTTCTGATCATTATAACTTTGCAAAAAACAACATTCCAATTATTTTCTATTTTAATGGAACCCATGATGACTATCACCAAGCATCTGATACGCCAGATAAAATTAACTACGACTTATTAGAGAACAGATCTCGTTTGGTATTCCATACTGCATGGGAATTAGCAAATCGTGAAAAGAGAATTGTGGTTGATAAAGCAACTGAAAAGTAACACATACACTTTGTATAATAAGAAGCCTTCCAATTTGGGAGGCTTTTTTAATGTCTTTAACTAAAACTGAAGTCCTATAAATACACCTGTGTTATCTCGAAGAAGAACTGAAATAACAAAACAAAACACTAACATACAACTAGTTGCGCCGAATTTCACGAAAAATATTGAAACTTAATGAAATTATTCCCAAAATAGAAACTACATTATTGAATTAAGTTTTCGTTATATTTCGAAAACTAGGTTAAAAAAATTGAATAAACTAATCGGAATAAAAATTCATGATTAAACAAGCTATAACACCGTACGAAATTAATTGCTAATACTCGCGCACTTACGAAAATCCACACGAATTTTCTAGTTGATTTGCATCTACATGCAGTAAGCAGGCTTACCAAACTAGGTGTTTAATCAATACAAAAAAAACATTTCACGAAAAATAACGTAACAATTATGCCATTAATTAATGGCAGCACTTTTGAGAAGTAAAATA
>Ga0209395_1000998_pt1 | contig 40830 bp, 37 predicted proteins | sample GOMGulsemesocosm_3_FD_184635 | JGI IMG/M metagenome (GOLD analysis project Ga0209395, IMG submission 184635) | Methane-oxidizing microbial communities from mesocosms in the Gulf of Mexico - GOM9D Gulf of Mexico (SPAdes) (version 2) | ecosystem: Environmental > Aquatic > Marine > Cold seeps...
TACACGGCTCAAGTGTCACATAACAAGTTGCCCCCTCAGCATCACAACCTGCTGCATTTAAAGCATGAATTTCTGCATGAGCCTCACCCGCACGTAAATGAAAACCGTCACCAATTACCTTGTCTGTTTTAACAATAACACAGCCAACATTGGGATTTGGCGCCGTAGTAAAACGGCCTTGTTGTGCAAGCACTATCGCACGTTGCATATAGTGGTGTTCAGCATCATTGAACTGACTTGTTGAGGCGAGTTGTTCCAATAGTCGGTCTAACTCGGCACGTGATTTGTTTGGCATAGTCAATGAGGACTCAGATATCGGATTATTTGTCGAGTTTGGCGATTTCTTCATTAAATTCTTTTACATCTTCAAAAGAACGATAAACAGAAGCGAAGCGTACGTAAGCGACTTTATCAAGTTTTTTCAATACGTCCATCACCAACTCACCCAGAAAACTGGATTCGATTTCACGCTCACCCGTGGCTCTTAAACTCGATTTGATCTGATTAATACCAAGTTCAATCTGCTCTGCGGCAACCGGACGTTTTTCTAACGCACGATAAATACCATTAACGAGTTTATCTTCGTTAAAAGGTTCACGTGTATCATCGGTTTTAATGATACGTGGCATCACTAATTCTGCAGTTTCAAAGGTAGTAAAACGTTCATGACATTTCGCACACTCACGGCGGCGACGCACCTGATGGCCTTCAGCCACAAGACGAGAATCGATAACTTTAGTTTCAGTCGCAGAACAAAATGGACAGAACATAAACAATCCTATTGAATAATATTATTCTGAGTCTATCGTTAAACAGCAGGCGGGTACAGAAAAGTGCAGATAATTTCGTGGAATTAATAAATAAGTTAACAAATTGTTGAATAATCAGTCGGTTTTCAATCTCTACTTTAATGAGATAAAAACCGACCTAGATTTGCTTCACGCTTACTCAGCGTTACGATTCACCTCATTGACAAACTGACTTGAAGCTTCAATACCTTGTCTATCAAGTTGGTTTGTTCCCGCACCTAATAGTGGTAAGCGCGCATTGTGATTATAGCTTAACCTACTAAGCATTAACGCCGAATTAACTTGCTTTACGGATGGCGCTGTCACTTTATTTGATTGACTACTGCTAATTTCATTTTCAATCGCTTTAATCTGATCAGCGCCCTGTATTAACTCTTTATTTTTCACTGTCGCGGTACTACGACGCTTAGAGTTACTATCAGCGTTAGATTTAGCTAATTCAGCTGTTGGTGTGCCGCTCGCCCCAGTATTACTCGTTGCTAACTGTGCTCTGAATAGCTTTTTATTTATTTCAGCTAAGAATTTATTCTGAACTTGCTCAGGTGTCGCCTGCAACTTGTTGCCAGTAGAGCGCTTACTTTCTACCCCAGATTTATTTTTACTCGCAAGGAGCACGGGCTCATCAATAACATGAGTTTCATTTTTACGATTTAATTTCTTTTTAATACCCGCAAGGAAAGCATTATTAGGTTTTGCTTTTGCCTCACGTGTTACCTCAGCTACTGTGATAGATTCAGGTATCTGTGCAACTTGCTCCAAAGTTGTTGGTTTAACTAAAGGTATAGTTTTAGCTATCACTACAGGCTCAATACGTGAAGCAGGTTGAATTAATTCCACACCTTGCTTACGCTTCAACTTGTTTTGGATACCCGCTAAGAATTTATTGGTTGCTTTACGCGGCAGCTTCACTTCAACATTCGCAATGCTATTTGTCTCTTGGGTTGATGCTAACTGAGTAGCCAAAATAGGTTGAGTTACGTCATTGCTGTTAGTATCGACATTGCCGTAAACACGCTTGTAGATCCCGGCCATAAAGCTATTTTTAGCTAATGTTGGTTTCACTTTGTTATTTGTATCGGCATTACTAGCCGCAACTACAAGCGCTTGCTGTGCTTTAAGTGCTTCCTGTTTAGCAACAAGCAATGCTTGCTGACGGGCAAGTTGTTGTTCAATTAACACTAACTGAGGGTCTCGACGCGTGAGTACTTTGTCTATTTGACGCTCTACGTTAGCATTTGCAACGATATCATCAAGACCATCCAGTAAGTTATCTACTTTTTTGGCTGGAGATAAATTGTTTACGACATCATTCATATCAGCTTGTTTACGACTAGCTCGACTTTGCGCAGCATTCTTTTCCACGATTTGACGTGGGAACTGACTATAATGCATCGCACCATCGGCATCGCGCCAACTGTAAACTTTTGCAAATGTTGAATAGCTCACCGAGCCACACACTAACGCTAATAATAAACGCTTATAATTACCTTTTGAATTCAGCATCATCCCTTATACCTCACCCTATTCATTTCTTAAACTTGAGCATTCCTTCCCAAGTATTTAATTAATCATTGTCCTAACCGCAAAACAGAACAGTATGTTGCAATTATGTTAACAGCTGTGCGCTGTATTTAAAACTACCGGATTATATTTACCGTCCACCGACTTCACAATTAAGATTTAAATAATCCTGAAGCGTTATGAGCAGTTAAATATCAATGTATTAAATACGCGATTAGCATCGGAATAACGATTCGTTAGTTCTGCATTTTTACCATACTTACCACAATGTTCTTTCGCCATATCAACCACTTCTATCGTTTCAAATTGACCAAGTTGATATTCATAAGAAGCACCATTTTCAGTTTTCGTTAATACGTCAACTGAGCTGCAACCAGTCATCACAACAGCAAACGCGCCAATGCATATCCTTTTGCATAACTGCCGAGGTATTGTTTTTAATACATTTATCAATAGCAATTTATTCATCATATTTCCCATCCTTGGTCTATGAAACTAGATTAACAGCAGTCCATGAAACTAACCGCTGATCATATGATCCTGAGGCAATAAAAAAGCATGGGAATAGCATGATTTAGGGCATTAGTTGGTATGAGGTATGGTAAAGACATTAATTTTTAGGCACAAAAAAACCGTAAATGACCAACTTAATACTTTAATTAAAGTTAAGTGACATTTACGGTTAACACATTAATCAATGCCCATAGACCTTGAGGTCTACGCATTTAATTACTTGTATATAGCCTATTTATAAACAGACTATTTATATACAGGGAATTCAGCACATAACGCTTGTACGTTAGCACGAACAGTTGCAGCTACGTCTTCATCACCCATATTATCTAATACGTCACACATCCAGCCTGCAAGTTCACCGGCTTTATCAGCTGGGATACCGCGGCGAGCAAGTGCAGGCGTACCGATACGTAGACCAGATGTAACAAATGGTGAACGTGGATCGTTAGGTACAGAGTTTTTGTTTACTGTGATATGTGCGTTACCCAATGCTGCATCAGCATCTTTACCTGAGTACTCTTTACCAATCAGATCAACTAAGAATAGGTGATTTTCAGTACCGTTAGACACGATTTTGAAACCACGTTGTTGTAATACTGCAACCATGCTTTTCGCACAATCAAGTACATTTTGTTGGTAAACCGTAAATTCTGGTTCCATTGCTTCTTTAAATGCAACCGCTTTAGCAGCGATAACGTGCATTAAAGGACCACCTTGACCACCAGGGAAGATTGCTGAGTTTAATTTTTTCTCAATAACTTCGTCTGCTTGCGCAAGGATAAGACCACCACGTGGACCACCTAATGTTTTATGCGTCGTTGTTGTTACAACGTGTGCATGTTTCATCGGGTTTGGATATAGACCTGCAGCAACTAAACCTGCAACGTGCGCCATATCAACGAATAGGAAAGCACCTACTTTATCAGCGATTTCGCGGAATTTAGCCCAATCAACAACACCTGAGTATGCAGAGAAACCAGCAACAATCATTTTTGGTTGGTGTTCAATTGCTAACGCTTCAACTTCAGCGTAATCAAGTTCACCCGTTTCAGGGTTGATTCCGTACTGAACTGAATTGTAGATTTTACCCGAGAAGCTTACGCTTGCACCGTGTGTTAAGTGACCACCATGAGCAAGGCTCATGCCTAGTACAGTATCACCTGGTTTAACTAATGCCATGTAAACTGCAGCATTTGCTTGTGAACCAGAGTGTGGTTGTACATTCGCGTAATCAGCACCAAACAATTGCTTAGCACGTTCGATTGCTAAAGATTCAGCAATATCAACATACTCACAACCGCCATAGTAGCGTTTACCTGGGTAACCTTCTGCATACTTATTAGTAAGCTGAGAGCCCTGAGCTTCCATTACGCGTGGGCTTGTATAGTTCTCTGAAGCAATAAGCTCGATATGATCTTCCTGACGAGTTACTTCTTGTGTCATTGCCGCCCATAATTCTGCATCATAGTCAGCTATATTCATATCACGTGTAAACATCCGTTTTCTCCTGATTGAGATAATACAAGTTGGTCAGTTAAGTTAACATCTAGTTAGCAAAATTAACATCTATTTAGTAAGTTTAACATTTTACTAGTAAACCTAAAATTTAGCTAGTAAAGCCAAACTGGAGCACATTGTAACGTGAATGTTGCCGACTTCCTACTAGAATGCCTTGAGAAAATTTCAATTTTGTGTGAAAACACTGCATTTTAAATTAACTTTGATCAAAACTGACTCCTTGGTTAATTTAATTCCGCTATAATGCAGCCCAATGACAGTACTCAATCCTATTTGGAGAAGACAATGGATGAACTAACTCAATTATGCCAGACCCGCTCAGAGATCTACTGGTGGCTTTCAACTACACTTGCCACTGAATTAAGTGATGAACAACTGGGCCAATACCAGTCTGCTGAGATCCAAGGTTTCTTACAAGGCTTAGCGACAACGCCAGCGTTAACAGTGCCTGTTGAAAAGTTAATTAGCGCATTAGCAGCAGCAAACCTACGTAACGATGCACGTTTAGAATTATGCGCAGACTATGCACAAGTCTTTTTAGGCAATAGCAAATCATCTGCGCCACCGTATGAATCAGTATTCACTAGTGAAGAAGGTCATTTGATGCAAGAAGCATATCAACAGATGACTGCGCTATTAGAAGAACACGACATCAACATCAATGACAAATACAGTGAGCCAGCTGATCACATTGCTATTCAGTTAGATTTCATGGGTAACTTGATCTTAAAAACATTAGATTCAGAATCAGAAGAACAAATTCGCGCTAACTTCGCACTGCAACATGACTTTTTACAAACGCACTTACTTAACTGGTTAGGTGATTTTGAAATGAAAGTAAAAGACTGTGATAAATTTGGTTTTTATGCGGCGGTAGTTGAATTACTATTAGCATTCGCGCAGCTAGATTCAGACTGGTTAGAAACTGAATTAAATTAATCTCTATTTAGATACAACAAAGGGCAGTAAACTGCCCTTTTTCGTAACATTCTAACTTCAAACTCAAATTTTATTTCAAACCACTAATAAACGCTTGTAAATCATCGCCTACTTCTGGGTGACGTAAGCCATACTCAATGAATGCTTTCATGTAGCCCAATTTAGAACCACAGTCATGCAACTTACCGCTAATATGAAAAGCCTCAACTGTTTGTAGCTTCATTAGATCATCAATGGCATCCGTTAACTGAATTTCATCACCCGCACCTGGCGCTGTACGTGCTAACAGATCCCAGATTGCAGCTGGTAAAACATAACGCCCTGCAACAGCTAGGTTTGATGGCGCTTTCTCTTGCGCAGGTTTCTCAATAACTGCCGTCATAGGTGTAGATTCGCCAGCGCTAAGTTCAACACCGCCACAATCAGCAACACCGTAACCAGATACTAAATTCATCGGTACAGGTTCAACCATGATCTGACTAAAACCAGTTTCATCAAAGCGGCGCATCATGCAGGCCAAATTTTCTGTTTTCAGATCAGCACTGACTTCATCCATCAATACATCAGGTAAAACCACGGCAAACGGTTCATCACCAATAATTGGCTTTGCACATAATACGGCATGACCCAAACCTTTAGCGACACCTTGACGAATGTGCATGATCGTCACACCTTTGGGGGCAATAGCTTGAACTTCGGCTAATAGTTGACGCTTAACACGATGTTCTAACGTAGATTCCAACTCAAACGAGGTATCAAAATGGTTCTCAATGGCATTTTTAGATGCATGGGTAACAAGTACAATCTCTGTAATACCCGCAGCGGCACATTCATTAACGATATACTGAATAAGCGGCTTATCAGCCACTGGTAACATCTCTTTCGGGATCGCTTTGGTCGCAGGTAACATACGTGTACCTAGACCAGCTACCGGAATGACTGCTTTAGTTATTTTCTTCTGCTTCAAGGTCTTTCCTCTTTGAGCAATATAATAATTAAGTTCACATTGATTAAAGACGTTAGGCATGCCATAAACCCATTTACTATTCAATAATAGTGGGTTTGGGGCTAGCATTCATGCTAGCAACAGCCAGCGACTTTAGCCAATGCGAACCATATAACTGCTGTTTTTATTTACAATTTATACTTTGTAAAAGTCACGATACCAATCAACAAAGGCTTTCACGCCTTCTTTAACTTTTACTTTTGATGTGTAACCCGTGGCCTCAAATAAATCTTGAGTATCAGCATAGGTCGCATAAACATCGCCAGGCTGCATTGGCATAAAGTTTTTCTTGGCTTTAATGCCTAACGAGTCTTCTAATGCTTCAATGTAGTCCATTAATTTAACTGGGCTACCGTGACCAATATTGTAAACGCGATAAGGCGCACTACTGGTTGCCGGGCTGCCGGTTTCAACTTTCCACTCAGCATCTGGTGTTGGCACTACGTTTTGAATTTGTAGTACACCTGCAACGATATCGTCGATATAGGTAAAATCGCGTAACATGTCACCGTTGTTATAAACATCAATCTCTTCACCCGTGATAATAGCTTTAGTAAACTTAAATAGTGCCATATCCGGACGACCCCAAGGGCCATAAACAGTAAAGAAGCGTAGACCTGTTGTCGGTACGCCATATAAATGTGAATAGGTATGCGCCATCAATTCATTTGATTTTTTCGATGCTGCGTATAACGAAATCGGATGATCAATACTGTCACTAGTACTAAATGGGGTTTTATTATTTAGACCATAAACCGAACTTGATGATGCATAAACTAAATGCTTCACTTTATTATTTCGGCAACCTTCTAATACCGTTAAAAAACCAGTTAAGTTGCTATCTGCGTACGCCATTGGATTATCAATGGAATAACGTACACCCGCTTGCGCTGCAAGATGAATAACGCGATCAAATTGATGCTCAGAAAATAACTTGGCGACAGCATCACGACCTGCCAAATCCAATTCAATAAACGTGAATAACTCAGATTTCTTAGTATTTTCTAAACGCGCTAACTTTAGATTCACATCATAATAATCATTTAAATTATCAACGCCAATCACTTGATGGCCCTGTTGACATAGTAACTCTGAACAGCGCGAGCCAATGAAACCTGCAGCGCCAGTAATTAAATATTTCATTATTTTCACTTATATTAGTTCACTTTATACTATTGCGATTCACCAAAAAATAGTAAGTCACACTTGTTGTATAGAGTGAGGACGTAAGACAAGTCATAAACCCATCCTTGGGAGCTTGAGGGCCAGCATTCCTGCTAGCTGTAATCTGTTACTTTAATTACTCATGTTACAGACTTAGTCATTACCAAATAAGTCGCGGGTATAAACCTTGTCGGCGACGTCAAGCAGTTCGTCCGCTAAACGGTTTGATACTATGACATCAGCAAGCGCTTTAAATTCATTAAGGTCACTAAACACGGGTGATTTAAAGAATTCACTCTCGGTTAATACCGGTTCATACACCACAACTTTAATGCCTTTGGCTTTAATCCGTTTCATGATGCCTTGAATTGATGAGGCACGGAAATTATCCGAACCAGACTTCATGATCAAGCGGTAGACACCGACAACTTGCGGGTTCCTGGCGATAATAGCATCCGCGATATGATCTTTGCGTGTCGAGTTAGCATCAACAATCGCACTAATTAAACTATTAGGCACATTCTCATAGTTAGCACGTAATTGCTTGGTATCTTTCGGTAAGCAATAACCGCCATAACCAAATGACGGATTATTGTAATGACTACCAATACGTGGGTCTAACCCCACTCCCTCAATAATCTGGCGGGTATCTAAACCGTGTGTTTCAGCGTAACTGTCCAGCTCATTGAAATAAGCAACACGCATCGCCAAATAAGTATTGGAGAAAAGCTTAACAGCTTCGGCTTCGGTTGAGTCCGTAAACAATACATCAATATCTGTTTTAACCGCGCCCTGCATTAACAGACCAGCAAATATTTCGGCACGTTCAGACTGTTCACCAACAATAATACGTGATGGATGTAAATTATCGTATAACGCACTACCCTCACGTAAAAATTCAGGTGAGAATAAAATGTTATCGCAGCCAAGACGCTGTTTTATTTCTTTGGTATAGCCAACTGGTACCGTAGACTTGATCACCATCACCGCATTCGGGTTAATCGCCATCACATCTTTAATTACCGCTTCTACTGATTTGGTATTAAAGTAATTATGTACCACGTCATAATCAGTCGGTGTCGCGATAATTACATAATCAGCATCCGCATAGGCAAGTTGCTTGTCAGTCGTAGCGGTTAGCTCAAGTTCTTTATTAGCGAGGAAATATTCAATCTCATTATCAGAAATAGGCGATTTTTTGTTGTTAATAAGTTCGACTTTTTCCGCAATAATGTCTAATGCTATCACGCTATTATGCTGCGCTAATAACACAGCATTTGATAAACCAACGTAACCTGTACCTGCGATGGTAATGTTCATAGTGTTAACCTGATTATGGGTAAAATAACTTTGAGCTATTCTAGCATTAAATTATAACTACAAGTTAATGCTAGAATATAAATAGTCTAGGTGATAAATAATGGACACATAAAATAATTTTTATTTAATGTTCTCATTCTATTAAATCGAAATGAAGTGCTGTACCACGGGAAATAGCATTTTTAGCAAATTTACCTAAAACAGTTTCATAGTATTTTGGTGCTAAACCAAAGCCAGGGCGAATACAGCGAACATTTTCAGCGGTAAATAACTCACCTGCGGCTATATCTTTAACAACGTATAATGAGCGGCGGAATTTAACGTTGCCTTGCTCTGCCTCTGTCCTTTCATAATTCACCTTACCTAGCGCTTGCCAAGCGGTACGGGTATCACGGCACAGCTGAGCTAGCTCTACAGGCTCAAGTGAAAAACAGTCATCAGCACCGCCACCATTACGATCTAAAGTAACATGTTTTTCAATTACACAAGTACCAAAAGCGACTGAAACAACCGCGGTTGCATTATCAATAGTATGGTCAGATAAACCGGAAAGTACATCAAAGCGTTGACTGATATCTTCAATAGTACGCAGATTATATTGCTCGGCTGGGGCTGGATATCCACTGACGCAATGTAAAACGACTAATTCTTCGCAGCCATTTTCTCTCGCTGTTGTTATCGCGTCTTGGATCTCCGCCTTGTTCGCCATTCCCGTTGAGATAATCATAGGTTTACCGGTTTGTGCCACCCGCTTAATCAAGGGTAAATCTATAATTTCAAACGAAGCGATCTTATAAGCAGGCGCTTCCAATTCTTCTAATAAATCAACGGCTGTAAAATCAAAAGGCGAGCTGAAAATAGTAATATCGAGTTCTTTAGCTTTAGCGAATAAAGGTTGGTGCCACTCCCACGGCATATGCGCGCCCTTATACAACTCATATAAGCTTTGTCCATGCCACAACCCACCCTTGATCTGAAACTCATCACTATCGCAATCCATGGTGATCGTGTCATGGGTATAGGTTTGTAATTTTATCGCATCAGCCCCCGCTTCTTTAGCCGCTGCCATTATTGCAAAAGCACGATTAATATCACCATTATGGTTTGCTGATAACTCGGCGATAATATAAGGACGATAATTAGGGCCAATTTTACGACCATCGATAGTGATAAACTGTTCAGTCATAGTATTAATGAAACTCTTTGATAAAAAATATTTAAACCAGTGGATAGCGGATAAAGATTTCCGCGCTTATGCGTTGAAAGCGAGACTGAGTGAACAGACTTTGTGAAGCCGTATTAGCCAGTAAAACTTCAGCATGAATAGTGATATACGGATGAAGCTCATCTAAGTATGCAAGTGCTCGCTTAGCAAGCCCCTGACCATAATAATTTGGATCAACAAAAATAGACAGCAAGTATTCCCCAGACCCCATTCTATCTAAACGCACTACTCCGACATTGCTCCGGCTGCAATACGGCTTAGTAGCAACTGAATCCGGTATCGTTATAATATAAAAATAATCTTCAGACTGACCGATCTTATTTATCATCCAAGTCTGATGTTCAGACCAACTAGGCACTTGTTTATTTAACGCAAATCGTCTTGTTTCTGGCTGGCACTGCCAATCATATACCGGTCTAATATCAGTCAAATCAGCACGACGAAACTGTAAACATCCTGTATTAAAGTTATGCCTAGAATTATCAGAATACACAGTACTGCTTATGTGCTCATGGCAGTCTACGTCCTCTGGAGTATCTAAATACTCAGGGCCGTCTAAATGCTCAAGGCTATCTAAATTTTCACCACTGTCTAAAGTTTCAATCGCCTGTAATACTCGGTTCAGCCCTAGCCCATCACATAATTTAAGGTTATTCTTTTTCAACGCTGACCAATTCTGCAATAACCGCTGATAAGTCGATATCAACTGCAGATTAATATCATCGAGTTCAACTTTGTATGCAGCGTCAACAGCAACTAGGTTACGACTAATGGTCTGCTGATTATCGGCTAGCGGAATGATAATACTCGGTAACCCCAAACAAGCACGCTCCCAAGAAGTCGTGCCAGGAGCACCAATTGCCACCTGATGTAGCAGCATTAACTCAGCCATATTATCGACAAAATCTAAATGGGTGATCCAATCATTATGCTGCATACAAAAATCCAGCACTTGCTGGTAATGCGGTGCGCGCGGCCCTAATAACACTGTAACCCTAGGTCGAGTAAATACAGCCTCAGCAGCAAGGGCCGTTAATACCGACAAGGTTGCATTAGGTTGGTCAATGCCGCCCATGCTTAATAATACTTTCGGCCTAATAGAGAGTTGATCATCTGTTAATACTTGCTCACGATAATAACTAAACTGCGGATTTAATAATGCGAATTCACAGCCAGTTAATACCTTACTTTTATGGTGAATTGTATCGTGAGTTAATTGATATTCATCACTGCGGCGTAATAAGGTCTGATCTAAGATCAGATCGGCATGATGACTACGCACTAAATCATCAATAACCATGATCTTACAATTTAATGCTTGTTGTATATATTGCTGCCAGTTTGCATTCAACGCATAATGATCAACGATAACCAGATCTGCGGCTGTCACCTGCGTTAATAAATCGAGTGTATCTTGCTGCCAAGGTACTTGTAACCAAGCCGCATAATCAGCGCTAGTTGCAGGTGTTAGCTCAGTTTCTGATTGCGCTAATTTATAAACGCAGAAACCTTTATTTTCAATGAAAGTCACTAAATCGCCAGTTTGAGGACGACAAGCAAAGCTTACCCGATGACCATGCGTTGTTAACCCTTGTGCTAATACCAAGCAACGCATCACATGACCACTGCCGATATGTACCGAGGCATCGGTGCGAATAACAATATTCACCTTAAACCTTCATGACCGCATATAATGCTTCAGCAAATTCCCAGTCTTCTAAGGTATCCACATCTTGCACCCTTTTACGAGGTATTAGGATAGCTTTTGAAGAAAGTGAGAAAAAGGGTTTCCCAGCTTTAAATGCCGAAACTTTACCCCAATAGAATTGCCCAGCATCGTGGAAAGCTTCTTGTAAGTCTTGCGAACGTGTATTTAGGTGCTCAGGCTGCAACATTTGTACACTGTCATTTTCATTCAATGAAATAGCACGCTGAATAGGAAAAGCAAAAGACGTCGCGCTAAAGGCATAATCAATGTCACCAGCTGATACAAGTGCTAATCCCTTAACTAAGTCACTCGATGATATAAACGGCGCTGTCGCATAAATACAGCAAAGTAAATCAACGGTCATATTTTGCGATTCACACCATCCTATCGTATGTTGAATTACATCCATGGTTGTTGCATGGTCATCGGCAATTTCTGCGGGACGTAAAAAAGGCACTTCCGCTCCATAGCGCTTAGCGATATCGGCAATCTCTTGATCATCTGTCGACACAATTATTTTATCAAAACAACCTGACTTTTTAGCCACTTCAATCGAATAAGCGATAATCGGTTTGCCATGAAATAATTTAATGTTTTTACCTGTAATACGTTTACTGCCGCCACGAGCAGGAATGATCGCTATTTTCATATAAATTGTTTAACCATCGATAAGTAATACACTATTTATTAATACACGGTGTAATGCAGTCACCACTTCATCTTGCTGCTCATGCGTCATGCCGTGAAATAACGGTAATGAGATCGCCTGTTGATAATAATGCTCAGCCGCAGGATAGTCACCATAGGCAAAACCTATAGACTGATAATAAGGCTGAGTATGTACAGGAATATAATGTAAGTTAACACCAATACCTAACTCTCGTAGTTTGCGAAACACTTGCTGCTGAGACAACGCCCTACCTTGCAATTGCAAGCCAACAACATATAAATGCCAAGCCGAATTAGTTTGTGCGAGCTGCTTAGGCAAGGTTAGCGGTAAATCGGCTAATAACTGATGATAACGCAAAGCAAGACGCTGGCGTTCACTCACAAACTGGCTTAATCGCTGCATTTGACTAACCCCTAACGCCGCTTGCAGCTCTGTCATCCGGTAATTAAAACCAAGTTCCAGTTGCTGATAATACCAATCGCCCTGCTCTTCAATTCGCAGTCCAATGGCAGGCGTCATTAAGGTTTTATCGCGAGTAATACCATGACTGCGTAATAACGCCATCTTATCAGCTAACGTTTGTTGGTTGGTTAATGCCGCACCGCCCTCTGCTGTGGTAACTATTTTCACCGGGTGAAAACTAAAGATGGTAATATCACTATACTCACCACAACCAATTGGCTTACCTTGATATTCCCCGCCAATAGCATGAGCTGCATCTTCGATGATCTTAAATCCATATGCTAATGATAAGGCGTGAATGGCTGCCATATCACATGGCTGTCCACACAAATGCACAGGGACTACGATTTTAGGCAATTTATTCTCGGCTTTAGCTAGAATGAGTTTTTTCTCAAGAGCTTTAGGACAAAGGTTATAAGTAACCGGGTCAATATCGACAAAATCGACTTTAGCACCACAATATAAGCCACAATTTGCCGAGGCGACAAAGGTAATCGGAGTCGTCCATAACCAATCCCCCTCACCGAGCTCTAACGCTAAACAAGCAAGGTGTAAGGCTGATGTAGCGCTATTACAAACAACGGCATACTCAGCGCTAGTATGATCTATTAAGGCTTGTTCAAACAAAGGAACTTGCGGACCTTGAGTTAAAAAATCAGACTGCAATACAGCAACAACCGCATCAATATCTTGCTGGTTAATATCATGTTTACCATAAGGGATCATAACAACACACTTCCTTATAAGGTCTTATAACTAGTTACAGCTCTGCCAAACGGTCAAAATCACGGATCTGTTGAACATCCAGAAAATCTGGATTATTGCCGGAGTGGTACTCATAACCTTGTGGTACTGCTTGGCCTTTTTCGCCTAACTGATTTAACCCATACTCAATCTTTTGACCGAAAAAAGTAATGGTCGGACAGATCACATAGTGATCATCAAACTCTAAGGTTAAATGCGAATCGTCTGCAGGGCACATTATCTCATGTAACTTTTCACCTGGGCGAATACCTATGATCTCAGTTGCAATACCGGGAGCATAAGCTTCAACTAAATCCATAATATGCACAGAAGGGATCTTAGGGATAAATATTTCCCCACCCTGCATACGTTTAAAGTTAGTTAAAACAAAATCAACACCATCTTGTAAAGTGATCCAAAAGCGTGTCATATCAGGGTGAGTAACGGGCAGTGATTCAGTACCTTTATCTAACAAGCCTTTAAAAAAAGGCACCACAGACCCCCGCGAGCCAACAACATTGCCATAACGCACACAAGCAAAACGAGTTGGGCCACTGCCAACCATATTGTTTGCGGCAACAAATAATTTATCAGAGGCCAATTTTGTTGCACCGTATAGATTGATCGGATTGGCGGCTTTGTCCGTAGATAAAGCAATGACCTTTTCGACTTTATTGGCAATCGCCGCTTTAATCACATTTTCCGCACCGTGGATATTGGTTTTAATACATTCCATCGGGTTGTATTCTGCAGCAGGTACTTGCTTTAGCGCTGCCGCATGGATAACAAAATCCACATCCTGCATCGCTTGCATCAAACGCTCGCCATCACGTACATCACCGATGAAATAACGCATACACGGATCATTAAACTCTTGCTGCATTTCAAACTGCTTGAGTTCATCACGGGATAAAATGATTAAGCGTTTTGGCTTATAGTTAGCAAGAATGGTTTTGGTGTATTTTTTACCAAAAGAACCCGTGCCGCCAGTGATGAGAATGGATTTGTTGTTGAACATATTCAGCCTTCTTTACTGTAAGTAAAAAGATGAAATGGCTGAATGCACACAACGCAATAGAGCATAGGTGTCAAAAGTCAGCAAATGAATTCATATTTTTATTTGTATGTATAAATATAAACAGGAATTATACCGTGTTTAGTACAAAAAAATAGAATGAAACAAAGGTATGTTATTCAGCGCTATCAGATTATCCAAAATAGATAGCGCTGGGGTCATTTTACACCGGGGTAAACAGAGTAAATGACCGTTTAAAAAAACAGTCTACACCCAGTGGTTGTACAGAGCGGATATATTTATTTCGCGAGCATTTCACGCAGCTTAGTACTGATAACCCAGACTTTGCTTAACAGTGTACTGTACACAGCAAAACAAGCGATAAATAAATAGAACATAATGTATTCAGGTATATCTACCATTTCAGCATAGATACCAAATCCAGCAAAGCCCGTTGCAATAGCACAGATCACAATCAAGGTTTGTCTCGAGTTCAACCCTAAGCGCTCAAAAATATGATGAAGGTGCTCACGATCAGGTTTAAAGGGAGAGTGGCCTCGTCTAATTCGACGGATCATAATAGCTGCCATATCCATCAACGGCAGCGCAATAAACCAGAGTGCAGTAACAGGTCTTATCGGTGCATCTCCAACCTTCTGACTAGCTAATAGCAAAAACCAGATAACAGTAAAACCAATTAACATACTACCAGCGTCGCCCATGAAAATCCGACGTTCTCGGCCAAACACGCCTAAGTTCAATAATATGTATGGCAGAATAATAACAATTAAAACCAAACAAAGGTAAGCTAAGTTCATTTGACCATCATAGCTTAACATCAACCCTAAACTACCAAACGTGACAATTGATAAGCCACCTAAAAGACCATCAATACCATCGACCATATTAAAAGCATTAATCGCCCCTATAACCGCAAGTATCGTGACAATATCGCCAAAAAAACCTAGCTGCATGTCACCAAAACCAAACATATTACCAATAGTATTAAGTTCTATATTAGCCACTCTTATCATATAAACAGAAAGTAGAGCTTGCACAACAAAGCGTAATTTAAAACTAATATCAAATTTATCGTCTAAAGCACCGATAATGACCAAGATTAAAATGGCAACAATATAGTATTGATAATTTGGTAATAAATCCGGATTTAAATACAAAAAATGTACAAACGAGATGCAAATAGAAATACCGCCAACTAATGGAACAGTGCCATAATGTAATTTTCGTTCACAAGGTTGGTCAACTAAACCTATATGCCGCGCTACCTTGCGCATAATGAATAACGTAGATAAAGAAAAAAAGAAAATAAAACCAAGTTCAATAAACATAATTAATTCTTAATAAAAAACTGAGGGAGTTTGGATATATTTTTTATAAGCAACGCTCTAGGCCAAAAAATACCACTATTTTTAAGTGCTTGAATATCTTCCATAGTTTTTTGGACAATATTCTTTAAGTCGCGATTACTGGCACCACCAACACGCATCTTCATTACTACTCTTGGTAAATAACTCATTGTTACGTTGTTACACCAAAGGTAACGCAGTAATGAATCATAATCAGCTGCAATTTTAAAATTCAAATCAAATAGACCGAATTTTTTATACAGTTCACGCCTCATATAAAATGTGGGATGTGGCGGCATCCAGCCATTCTTTAATTTGTTTTTAGCATAAGCGCCCGACTTCCATAATCTAATCACGTTATCGGTATTATCTTTAGATACATACTCTAGGTCGGCATAAAGCGCATCGCATTTTGACTCTTCAAATCCAGCTACAATATCTTTAACCGCATCAGGGTAAGCAAACAAATCATCAGAATGTAAATAACCGACTATGTCACCTGTCGCGGCTGCAATCCCTTTATTCAGAGCATCATAGATCCCCTTATCCGGCTCACTGATAATTAGAGTGACACGAGGGCAAAGCTGTTTTATAACCTCGACAGTGTTATCTTTCGATGCACCATCAATAATTATATATTCTATATTGTCATAACTTTGCGAATTCAACGATTGTAAAGTATCGCCAATGGTTACAGCACTGTTATAAGTGGCGGTAATAATCGAAATTTTCACTATCAAACCTTATTGTTCTAAATTATAAACAGCTTTCCACTTGTCGGTCACACTACTTGCACTAAATGTATCCAGCACAAACTTTCGACCTTCACGACCCATTAACGCGCGGTCACTATTAGTGAGTGTTAACAGCTTAACTAACGCCAGCGCCAACTCTTCGATATCAAAAGCTTTAACGAGTAAACCGGATTTTTCATGCTGAACAATATCTGTCAAGCCGGAATTATCAAAAGCAACAACCGGTGTTTCGCATGCTAAACTCTCTGCAGCTACTTGGCCAAAAGCTTCTAGTCTTGATGGCACAACAGTAACATCGGCACTGGAGTATATCGCAGACAGGGCTGATGTGGAGGAGATATGCCCCAAATTAATTGCATTATAGCCTGCAATAGTCTTCCCACTGGTATTTTTACCACCAAAAGTCACTAAAGTGACGTCCAAGTTTGGGGCTATGTGCTGCATATGCTCCAAGGCTTTCAGCAGTAGATCACTGCCTTTTAAATAACTTGCACCACCAATAGCACCAAATGTGATAATCAGTTTATCTTTGGGTAAACTCAGATCATGTCTGCTAATAGCTATATCTTGAGGCTTAAACTCAACACAATTAATAATATTTGGCACTTTAATCACACGCGCTTTTTTCAATAAAAAACTAGCTTGTGCTTTTTGTTGTAAATAAGTCGAAGGAGCTGTAATGAATACATTATCGCGTTCTAACAAATTACAAAGTTTAAGCTTTCGGTTAAACGTCCAACGATCTAAGTCCAACCCTTTAACATCACACGAGTCTTTATTATATCCAGATAAATAACGCTGACTACTTGATGCGATGCAGTGCTCACTACCGCTAAAAAACCAATCATCATGTAAGGTAATAACAACGGGAACAGAAGTACGTGCCAATAATAACTTCAAAACCTCAATGGAAATAGTGTCATTATTAAACCAATGCAGATGAATACAATCCACTTCTTGATTTAAATATCTCAGCACATGCGAGGAACTAAACAAATTAAGTGAGTGTTTCGATGTATTCGCTGAAAATTGTAATTTCGACAACAAAAGAGAAAGTACTCTTAAGACAAAATGTCTATATTGCTGCATTTTAGTCGGCCCGAATGACACAGGTCCTGCAAGCTGTTTCTCCGCCACCACAAAACTGGTGTGGATATTTGTTAATGACCGTATCGAGCGAACCTGCTGAAGCGCAGCCTTTGCAGCCCCACCACGGGAATCTGAAAATGCAATCGCCATAAGGTTAAACAATATATGCTCCAACCTGGCTGTCTTTTAGTTCCTCGAAATCTAACCGCCCGACATTCTTCAAATAAAAATCATAGTCCTGCGCGATTATCTCTATGGCTTTTTTTAATGAAGAAAAATTATTCAATTCGAAAATACACCCCGTATTAAGACCTTTAACTAAGTCAATGGAAGATCCAACATGATCAGAGCATATTACTGGCAATCCAAAATATAATGCCTCTTCAACAACTAGCCCCCAAGGTTCAGATACCGATGGTAAAATAAAAACATCACTATTCGATAGCATTGTGCCAATCTTATGATTCTCTACGTATCCATGAAACGTTATATTTTCAGTTGCCTTAGACTGTAATTTATGACGGATCGGACCATCGCCTATAATAGATAATGATAACTGAGGTTGTTCAGATAAAAATTGGATTAAAAAATCCAGCCCTTTCTCTTCAGATAATCGACCTACATAAACCAGCCTTCCTGAAAACTTCCTAGAGTCTTCTACGAGCGGCCTTTCCATCTCTCGGTTTAAAATGCCAACCCCCATTGTTGTAACCTTATCCCCTGTATATTTTAACTGGTCAAGAAGATCCATATGAGGTTTTCCACTGCAATAAACTCTAAATACTCTAGATAAAAATACTTTTTTAACCTTCCCTTTTATTCCCGATATTGCGCTATCATAAACACTAGACTCCAACGCTAAGGCATTACAAGTATAAGGAACAAAAAAAGCAGACAACCAAAATTCAATTAAGTCCCATCCACCAAGAATCAGTTGTTTAAATTTTATCGATGCTAAAAAATGAATCAGTTTTACAGAAGATATTATTTTATTCCTTTTCTCAAAATCCCCGTCATTAATAATCTTCGAGTCAAAATTTACTTTTGTATTAGTGAAATCATTGTTTCTAATTTCTGAACCAGAAGCAATAAATATAACCATCACCTTGCATTTATTTGCCAATGCATTGTATAGATTCACTTTGTAAAAAGAAGGCAGGTGTGTGATAAAAACGAAATCGTACATCATAACCCTATTTTAAATACTTTTTAATAACGGCAGGATTACCAGCGACCATAGTATAATCGTCAACATCATGAATAACGACAGAACCAGCAGCAACAATAGCCTTTTCACCGATTGTAACACCAGCTAAAATGATTGCACCAAAACCAATCCAGGCACCGTCTTTAATAATAATATCTTTCCCATAACCTTCACCTGCAACATGTTCCCCTTCAATGTCAATATAATGAGAACCAGTAATAATGTTGACCCTAGATGAGATATCGACACAGTCTCCAATTATAACTTGCGATGTATCACTTCCTTGAATTAAGGTCTGATGGCCAATAAAACTATCACGACCTATTTTAAACCTACCCACGCTCCAAATTTCAAACGTTGAAGTGAGTCGAGACTCTCCGATATCATAGTTAGGGATAATGCCATATAACTTCGCCTTCAATTTGAAGCAACGAGACAATGGAAGTAAGTTTGTAACTTTGTTGATAAAAAAAACAGTCAAGCTCATAGTAAGTCCAATTTTATATAAATAATTTAACTTGGGTGATAACGTTTTTCATAAAATAATAGTTAACATTTTAAATAAACCTTATATATAGTTCAAAGAAACAATGAAAATTCATCATCCACGCTAAAACTATTCACACCATATTTTAACATATAAACAAACCGACCTAAATTAGAAGATAGCGAGCCAACAAAGCACTCTGATTTCCTTAAGACCTCAACTTCAGCTAATAATTTTATTATATTTTCTCGCTGCTCCAGCTTAGATTGGTTGTTAAACTTAGACTGTTCATGACCAGTGTCACACTCTGATACATTAGATAAAACGTCAATGTCTTTACCTTTTAAATATTCTTTTACTTCTCCGACACTACTGTAATCATCTGTAGCTATGAAAATTTGTTTGTAATTATCAATAGATATATTTTCAAAATAATGTGCTATAGATTTTTTTTCTGCTTCCTCCCACAACTTATCACCACGTCTGATATGTAATGATAGGTACCCAGTTTTAAGCTCTAAAGTTGATTCTATCTCATCGACTTTAGCTTCGACTAAAGGAGATAATTTCCAATGATTATTTACAAAATCAAACATTTTATCATGCGAAAAATTGTATTCATTAATTAATCGCGGTTCAAAATTATCACTCCATACAATATCAAACAACTGATTGTGAGGAATAAAAGTTCCATTTTTTGAATAAATAACACATGCAATTTTATCGACTAACTCATCAATTCGGTTATTCTTATGGAAAACCGACCGATACCACAAAAGAGGTACCCTCTTTTCATTCACAGAAGTATCCAAATAATAAGATAAACCCACGCCCCCTAATTTCGATTTAGTAAAGTCGCATGAAAAACTTTCATTTTTTAACTCTGCATTTAACTTTGAATACAACAACAATGATAATTCAGAAAAAAAACCACGTTTAGTCCATTGCCAGTAGTGCATTAACACCTCGTAAATTAAGAATTAGACAAATAACTTTTCTTTCTCAAATAAAGTAAATTATTCAAGAAAAAATATAGATATGGCAAACTTGTAATAAAGAAACCAAGCAGTGTAATGTACAACAATACATTGTTAACGGATAAATCGCCCCTAAACAAGAACACTACAAATATAATCGATAATGACTCAAACATCTTTGTGAATATTGGTCTTTTAGTCATACCAACTGAGAATAAATAAGTAAATATCAAGTGATTTAAAACCACAACTATAAAATAAAAACCTAAGATCATAATATCTTCATCTTTTAGCTGAACCTCACCAGCAGACCAAACACTAAAAAAATATTGACCAAAAAAATTTATACATATTGATATCACAATGGTAAATAGAAATAGAGGTGTATAATACTGTACCACTTTTTTAATTAATCCAGAGAATTCAAGACTATTATACAAGCTCATAAACACAGCTGAAAGTGGTTGCGTTATCATGACAATAAATCCGCCAGACAGAGCCATGAACTTAAATATAAATGCTATATATGATACAACAACAGGTCCAGAACTTTGCCCAATGAAGAAAATCAACCCCTGCGTTGAAGCTATGCCAAGGATCTCGCTAATAAAAAAAAGCCACCCCACATTTAGTAATTCCTTATATTTATTGCCTTTTGTGAAACAAGAAAGATGAACCTCTACATTTTTACTAAGTTCCAACATCAACAACAATAAATTTATAAACTTAGCTATAGCTTGAGCTCCTGCGACAGCTATAACAAAGGATAATAATGTAGGGCTATAGTAAGAAACAAAAATAATAAGAACAAATGAAACTAAATTCCCGATTATGTTAATTACATTATTTTTGTCTTGTTTTTTCATACCGAGTCTCACCGACTCCGCAATCGAACCATATAAACTAAAAAACACAAACAAAAGTGAAACCAGCCAAACGTTCATCAACTCCTTTGAAAAATACAACGATGAATACTCACCGTTAAATAAGAGTTCTGGAGTAAGTAAACTACCAAAATAAATAACAAAAAAAATAATACAGAGTCCGCATGTTACAATATGCATAGCACTATATATATATTTCAGAGTTCTTTTATTATCTTCGATACTCTTAGATACCTCCCTAGTAAGACCAGGGAATATGCCAAATGAACCTAAGTTAAACCACGCCAGCAGACTTGTTATAACTACATAGACACCGAACTGTTCAACACCTAAAGCTTTAACAGCAAGTGGGAAAGAAAATAACTGTATACAAATTGTAATTACTTTAGATACGCTAGATGTTATTAATGCTCTTTTTATAGTATTATTATCTGAAATTATCTTTTTATTCATTATAATTCAACCCATTACAAAGCCTTTCAAATATTTTTCAATATTTTCAAGCGTCGGTTCTTTTAATAACAATGGGTACTTATAACATAGCTTTATATCGACCTCTCCATCTGCGTTTAGTAATGCATAGTTAAAGTCGGAGTATGGATTAATATAACAACCAATAGGTATGCATCCTGCGTTCCAAGCTTCAGGTATTTTTTCTGTATCATAACCTAACCCTGACGAGTTCTCAGGGCAAAAACTATATTTGTATTTTTCGATCGCCCTAAACTTATCTTCTACCGCCTTAGCATAAGCTTGGCCATATTTTTTCACTGTAAAAGATTGCTCCACCCTTTTACATAAATTCAATCTTGGAAAGTCCATGTGTGAACCAATATAGACACCAATATTTTTCCTGGCATCATCTTTCAGTAGCGGTTTCATCAATTTATCAACTTCCAAAAACTCACTATATCTGCTAGACGGATTCTCTCTAGGGTAGCCTTCCCAATCAACATAGTTATACCAATATGGGAACCGCTCTCCTTTTGGATCTACTGATGTTGGCCAAAATGTTAATCTAGATATATCTGAATCTACTAAAAATTCCCCTAGATTCTTCCACCAATAACTTCTTTCTAGATTCTCATGGGAGATAAATAACACTTTTTCACTATTTTTTACATTGATTAAAAATCTAAATTTGTCTTTAATAAAATTAGTTTTTAATTTAGTGTCAATCGCATTAATAGCCCAGCGTAATTTAAAATAAATGCTATTGCAAACATATGGATATACAATAGAAACCACCACACTTTCATTCCCTGCAGATTCCGAGGCTATTTTTTTTATAATAGCTGTAATTAGATCAGTTGATTTTTTTTCGTCAGTTAAATTTATTCCTAAATATTTAATTTTTACATTCATATTCTCTTTACCAAACTAGAATTACACTTACTTTAGGAATTTAAAATAACACAGCACAATTGAAATCAGTTTTTTACATGTAAGTACTCTTATCTTTACGTTATCAACGAGTGACATTTCGACATTATTCTTAACAAAGGTATAATACCATAAATCATCAATTCTACTTTCCAAGGTATTAATCAAAGCACCACTCTGATTCGCATGTATATATATATTAACATTTACTGAATCTAAATATTTAAGATATTTAGTTTTTTTACTCAACGCAAGTGAATGCTCAAATCTTGTTCCTGTTTTCTTATCCATCGATAATTTAGATATTTCCTCCAAAAGATAAAATGGAATTATCATCCCTGACATGTTCGTAAAAACAGTTTCTTTAACATCATACCAAAACCAATCCCTAGGTAATAAATCAACATTAAAAGGTAAATAACTCCTAATGTTAATATCTTTTGTAGGCTTATAATTGGGGAAATATACTGTTCCCTGTTGTTCATAAAGCGTATTAACATTCAAATTAGAACAATCACCAAGCCAGTCATCATGAGCCATAAGAAATAAAAGCTCATTTGGCTTAATATCTTCTTTTAAGCAATCACAAATATACAACCAATGTTCTAACGCTGTCAGTTCATTTTTTGTATTTAGAATTACAACTTGAATATCACCAAAAAATCCTTTTTTTATTAAGGCATGCAACCATGCCTCATTTTCATCCTGATAATTATTAAAGCTTATAATTATTCTAGTCGCAGGTAGCTTACTTGAAACAATTGACTCTACAGCTCTTCTAAAAAGTAACCCGCCTTTATAGCATGGTAACAACACTGAAAACTTATTCACCTGAAACTTCCTTTAATTAATAAACTCATCCAAACATGATGAATGAGCTCATTCAATAAAACTTTTACTTTATAACTGTAATTTTCATTAAGCTCTAAATTATTTTTTTAATTATCTTCGCTACATGTTCTATTTGCTCAAGTTTCAAATTATGACCGCTTGGAAGATTAATTGAACTTTGTCCTATTCGAGTTGCGATAGGATTTCTTACTCGTTCCTCAAACATAGGCAATGAGCTAAGTGGAGAAAATACTGGACGTGAATCTATAAGATTTTCACGTAGTTTACTCATAAATATCTGTCGCTTATCGTAGTCAAAGCCAAGAAGTTCAACGGATGTCATCCAGTGAATGCTTTTACAGCCAGAAAGCTCACTAGTAACTGTTACACCAGAACAATCAGAAAGCAACTCTTGATAAATACGATTAATTTCACGCTTACGATCAACAAGCTCTTCAACACGCTCAATTTGTGCAAGGCCCATCGCAGCTTGCAAATTAGACATTTTATATTTATATCCAACTTCAACCGCAGCAAGAGGGCGACTAGGGTCTCGACCATGATCGTTTAATGATTTGACTCTACTGAATATTTCCTCATTATTAGAGACAAACATCCCACCTTCACCTGTTGATAAAATCTTAGCGCCTTGAAAACTAAAACCAGCAGCATCACCAAAACTACCTGTTTTTTTTCCGTCTATTTCAGCACCGATTGACGGTGCAGCATCTTCAATCACGAGTAGATTATTAGCACGCGCAAGCATCATAATAGCTGGCATATTAGCTGGGTGCCCATATAGATGCACAGGCATTATTGCTTTTGTTTTTGATGTTATTAATTTTTTGACCGATTCAAGATCCATACACCAACTCACCGGGTCAATATCACAAAATACAGGTGTTGCTCCAACATAAGCAACCGCCGATGCAGATGCAACCCACGTAATATCAGGAATAATAACTTCATCGCCAGGTCCGATCCCACACGCAAGCATCGACAAGTGCAGCGCCCCCGTGCAACTCGAAGTTGATAAACTGTGCTGGACACCAACATAATCAGCTAATGATTTTTCAAATTTAACTAAATATTTATTCCAATCATTGTTCCAACCATTGGTTACAGCATCAGTAACATAATCGATTTCTTTTTCTGTGATACTAGGCCCGGCCGTCAGAATCATTTCATTTATCATATTAACTCCTAAAATTCACTAGTGTCTGAAAGGCTAAGCTTTAAATAAACTCGCTCACCCTTATCTTCTAAGTACGCAAAACCTCGGTTTCCGAAAGAGCGTGCTCTCAATAAATTAATAAGCTCCCTTGCCGTATATGCCTTCTCGATATCGATATAATCCAGACCTTCAATTTCAGACTTCTTGTGATAGCAAGCGTTCTCGTTATTTTGCTCAAACGTTTCAATTTTTAAATCTCTGATAGAAGCCCAATTAAATTTAAATAGCTCAACAATTTCGTCCTGCAAAGTATTGTAAATATCAAATGCCGTATCTGTATTTTTCAATGGCACCGTCTTTTGGACCCAAATAGGACCTGTATCGGCATTTTCATCTATAGCATGAAGCGTCACACCACATGGGCTGCCATCCAGAATACTATGGACATGCGGAAACCATCCTCGATTAATAGGTAACAATGCGGGATGGAAATTTACCGTATCTTTACTTACCGTAAACAATTCTGATTTAAGTAACCAAGGCCAATACACCGTGATTAAGAAATCAATCGACTGCTCTGAAAGCCACTGAATATGTTGATATTCATTTAATTTATCATTAGAAAATACTTGTATGCCAATTGATGCACACGTTGCTTTTATTTGTTCATCATATTGATTATCTGCATCGCTACAATATACAGCCGTAATATTTATTTTTTCATCATTTTTAAGGAAGTTTAGAACTTCTACCCCTGGTTTAGAGTTAAGAAGTAAAATAACATTTTTCATAATTTGTACTCATTAATTATCTTAGTTATAGCGTTGGAATCTATTGACAAACTTTGACGTAAGTATTTCTGGTCTCCCACTAGAGAAATCAGCTCATTATTGATGCCAACTCGTTTAACTTTAACATCAACTTCATAGTCTGAGATCACCTCAAGCAACAGTGAGCCAACTCCGCCTGCTTTCTGGTGCTCTTCAATAGAGATGATCAAAGAATACTCTTTCAAAATACGAGCTAACTCTACTTCATCAAGAGGTTTTAATGTATGTAAATCTAATACACCAACGTTCAGTGAAGTTTTATCACTCGCAATTAGAGCTTCTTCTAAAATACTTCCAGAAGCCACCAGTAGGATATTATCCCCTGATTTAATAAGATTTGGTCGGCCAATCACTAATTCCGAAACACTAGAAAATGGTAGCCCCCCCTTTTCAAGCCTTAAATAACTCACTCCACTCCGATTGGCTAATTGCATAACGGCTTCGTAACTATTCTTAGCATTAGAAGGCACCACAACCTCTATATTTGGTACAGCGCGCATGATGGCTAAATCTTCTGTTGCGTGATGAGACATACCTAATGCGCCATAAGTAAACCCACCACCTTGAGATACCAAGTTTACATTAAGATTATGATAACAGGCATCATTTCTAATTTGCTCTAAGCAACGAAGTGTCACAAAATTACCAATTGAATAAACAAAAACTTTTTTCCCGGCTTTAGCTAATCCAGAAGCGATTCCTATCATGGACTGCTCAGCAATACCCACATTAAAATACTGCCCAGGAAATCGCTCCTCAAAAGGTTCAAAAGTACCAAAACCCAGATCGCCTGTAATAAGAACTACATCTTTATCATTTTTTGCTAGTTCAGTTAATGCATTAATAAAAGCAGTTCTCATTACTTTAAGCCTCTCGATATATCGTCATGAGCAATTTTAAGTTGTTCTTCATCAGGAAACTTATAATGCCAAATAACTTTATTTTCCATATAAGATACGCCTTTCCCTTTTATCGTATTAGCGATAATAACAGTTGGTTTTCCTTCAACCGTTGATGAAAAAGTACGATATAAAGCTTCATGATCATGCCCGTCTATTTCTAAACAATCAGCACCAAATGCATCAAATTTTTTATCAAGTGGATCAAGTGCTACTGTTTTTTCGGTATCTTTAAAGCTTTGTAGTCTATTACGATCAACAACGACAATTAAGTTATCCAATTGATGATGAGCGGCAAATAAAAGAGCCTCCCAGTTAGCGCCTTCCATCAGTTCTCCATCACCAACTAAAACAACTACTTTATTACTTCTTCCATCTATTTTTGAAGCTAAAGCCAAACCGGTCGCAACAGGTAGTCCATGCCCTAAAGATCCTGTAGAAAACTCAACACCAGGAATACCTTTATGCGAAACATGACCACTAAACGGCGATCCATTTTGATAATGTCGAGAAAGTTCTTCAACTGAAAAAAAACCAACTTCGGCTAATGTTGCATATAATGAGGCACCGCCATGACCTTTACTTAAAATAAAGTAGTCTCTATCAGGATCATCCAGATTATCAGGGCTAACATTAAGAAAATTAGTATAAAGTACAGCTAATATATCGACCATCGATAACGCAGAGCCTATATGGGAACTCTTCCCTCGATGTACCATATCGACAGAATGTTTCCTTACTCTATTTGCAACGTTAACAGAATTCACCATATTCTCCTTTAAAAATTCAAACCCAAAAACTCTTCAAACTTCTCAATAATAAAATCTAAATGATCTGTTGATAAGCCAGGGTATACACCAATCCAGAATGTCTGGTTCATGATGATATCAGTATTAGTTAATTCACCAACCACGCGATATTCGACATCTTTAAAGTACGGTTGACGCGTTAGATTACCCGCAAATAATAAACGTGTTCCAATCTTATTTTGGTCCATGAATTTCAGTAATTCAACGCGGTCAATATCACTTTCCGGCTTAATCGTAATCGGGAAACCAAACCATGATGGTTCTGAATTTTCAGTCGCTTCAGGTAGAATTAGGAATTCTTCACAGTTTGCTAAACCTTCTTTAAGGTAACGGTAGTTCACTTTACGTTGTTCAACGAAAGACTCAACACTATCCATTTGTGCTAAACCACAAGCAGCTTGCATATCCGTAATTTTAAGGTTGTAACCAAGGTGCGAATACGTATACTTATGGTCATAACCTTGTGGCAATGAGCCTAACTGCTGGTCAAAACGTTTACCACAGGTATCATCACAACCCGGTGCACAATAGCAATCACGCCCCCAATCACGGAATGATTCAACCAATTTGCGTAGCTCTTTATCTTTCGTGAATACAGCGCCCCCCTCTCCCATGGTAATATGGTGTGCAGGATAGAAACTTACTGTTGAAATATCACCGTATTGACCAACCATTTTACCGTCATAGGTTGAGCCTAACGCATCACAACAATCTTCGATTAACCACAGATTATATTTGTCCGCTACACGACGTGCTTCTGCTAAATTAAATACGTTACCCAATGTATGCGCAACCATGATAGCTTTAGTTTTATCCGTTACCGCGGCCTCAATCATTTCTGGTTTAATTTGATATGTTGGAATATCTACATCAACAAATACAGGAATTAAACCATTTTGAATCGTTGGGTTTACCGTCGTCGGAAAACCAGCGGCAACCGTAATCACTTCATCACCCGGTTTTAATTGACGGTCACCTAATTTAGGCGATGTTAATGCCGTCATCGCAAGTAAATTTGCAGAAGAGCCAGATGTTGTCGTTAATACATAAGGCACACCTAAGTATTCACCTAAACGTTTTTCAAATGCAGTATTAAAGCGGCCCGTTGTTAACCAGCCATCTAATGATGCTTCAACCATCATTTTTAATTCGTTAGCACCTAATACTTTACCTGATGGTGGAACTACCGTTTCACCAGCAACAAAACCTTTAGGGGCATATTCAATTTCAGCATATTGATCGACTAAGTCTGCGATCTGTTTTCTAATTAATTCTTTTGACATATTATGTTCCTGCTCTTGCGGCAATATATTCTTTAATTTCGTTAATTGTATGTTGTTTTATATCTTGACCATCCAACCACGCTTTCTGCCAAACAACAATACGACCTAGTGTTTCTTCAAGGCTCCATACTGGTGTCCAGTTCAAACGCATCTTGGCTTTTGAACAATCAAGCTTAAGATAATGGGCTTCATGAGGATGTTCACCTTCACTTAAAAACCAACTGGCTTTATCACCCCACTCCAAAACCAGTTTTTCAACTATCCACTGCACAGGTTGCGCATCTTCTTCTTTCGGACCAAAATTCCAGCCCTCCGCAAAATCAGGGCCGTGTTTATACAAATGTTCTGCTATGGTGATATAGCCTGATAACGGCTCTAATACATGCTGCCACGGACGAATTGCATGTGGGCTGCGAATTTCTACCGCTTTAATATTTGAAAATGCGTTAAGCATATCAGGAATTAATCGATCATCAGCCCAGTCACCACCGCCAATGACATTACCGGCTCTCGCTGACGCTAATGCACAGCCATGATCTGCATACTTATCTTTGTTGAAGAATGATTGGCGGTAAGAAGATGCAACTAATTCCGCACAGCCTTTGCTGTTGCTGTAAGGGTCATACCCTCCCATCGCTTCATCTTCACGGTAGCCCCATACCCATTCTCGATTTTCATAACATTTATCGCTGGTAACATTAACAACTGCTTTAACGCCCCCAACTTGCTTTACAGCTTCCAGCAAATGTACTGTACCCATGACATTAGTTGAGTATGTTTCCATTGGATTGCTATACGAAAGACGAACCAAAGGTTGCGCTGCCATGTGAAATACAATCTCTGGAGAAAAATCCTCAATACTTGCCTTCAACTGTTTAAAATCACGTATATCACCTTCTTCTGATAACATATCCGCTGCAACGTTCGCTTCTTCAAACAAACTCGGTGATGTAGGTGCAGATAAAGCGTAGCCTTTCACCTCTGCGCCCATCTCTTGTAACCATAACGATAGCCAGCTGCCTTTAAAGCCTGTGTGCCCCGTTATAAAGACTTTTTTACCTTGCCAAAAATCAGTTGTCATCACATCATTCCCACGTTTTCCACGGTGCTTTACCAGTATCCCAAAGCTTTTCTAAATAAATTTTATCCCGTAGCGTATCCATTGGTTGCCAAAAACCATGATGCTCATAAGCCATTAACTGACTTTCTTCAGCAAGATTATTAAGTGGTTCTTGCTCCCAAGTACAGTTATCACCACTGATATGCTTAAGTACTTCAGGTGAAAGAACAAAAAAACCGCCATTAATCATCGCGCCATCGCCACGTGGTTTCTCTTTAAAACTGTTTACTTTACCATTTGAAATATCAAGCGCACCAAAACGCCCTGGAGGAAAAGTAGCTGTCAGTGTAGCCTGTTTACCATGAGAACGATGGAACTCTATTGTGTCAGTAATATTCACGTCACTGACACCATCACCATAAGTGAAACAAAACGCGTCTTCATCTTTAACATAATCAGCAACACGAGCTAAACGACCACCGGTCATTGAGCTATCACCAGTGTCAACAAGCGTTACAGTCCAAGGTTCCGCACGTTTATGATGCACTTTCATTTTATTTTCTTTCATATCAAAGGTAACGTCTGACATATGTAAGAAGTAATTAGCAAAATATTCTTTAATTACATAACCTTTATAACCACAGCAGATAATAAAATCATTAACACCATGGGCTGAGTATTGCTTCATGATATGCCATAAAATAGGTTTTCCACCGATTTCAACCATAGGTTTTGGTTTTAATGATGTTTCTTCACTCAAACGAGTACCTAAACCACCAGCAAGGATAACTGCTTTCATTAATTTACTCTCTTTATTAAATTATTTAGCGGGAGTGAATGCATCTGAGTGAAATGCGTCTAATGGTAATTTTTTATTCAAAAAAACAGCTTTAGCATCATTAATCATACTCAATGATCCACATGCATATACTTCGAAATCAACAAGAGAATCAAAATCCAGGCACACTGCATTTTGAACATAACCTTTACGGCTTTGCTCATCTAACTCTTTTGATAGTACAGGGTTGAAATGAATGTGTTGATATTGCGCAGCTAATGCCGGTAACTCTTTACAATACAGCTCACAGGTATATTGCATTCCCCAATAAATATGTATTTCACGCTTATCATTATCTTTAACTAATTGCTCAACTATCGCTTTAATAGGAGCGATACCAGTACCTGTCGCAAGTAGAATAAGCGGTTTGTTGTTAGCTCTTACAAAGAATGTACCTTTTGGTCCTTCTATTCGCATTAACTGGTTTTCTTTTAACCCATTAAAAAGCAATTCAGACATTTTACCATTGGGTACTTTTCGAATATGTAATTCAACACCATCTGAAACTTGCTTTGCGTTAGCAATTGAATAGCTACGTTTAATGCCTTTAAAGCTTAGATCTACATATTGGCCAGGTAAATAATCAAACTTTGCTGTAGGTGGTAAACGGAATTTGATGGTAACAATGTCATCAGTCATCAAGTCAATACTAGCGACTTTGCAGGGTATCGTTTGAATTTTTTGATCGACTAATTCTGGATAATAATGTGCTTTCAGAATTGCATCTGATTTAGCTTTTGACTGGCAAGTAAGCACAGAACCTGAATTGACGATTGTACCACTTTCATTTTCTATTTCCCCAGAAATAATATCTGCAGAGCATGTGCCACAATCACCTGTTTTACAGCTGTATTCCAAAGGTACAGATTGGGCTAACGCATCATCTAATATATTAGCTTCACTTTGAAAGTGAACCCCTGCTGGTTGTATCTCAATATTATATTTCATTATTACTTATTCTATACCCAGTTAAACTTCGTTACGTTAACCCTAAAAACTAAAACATTATTTACGCAACAACATTAATAATTCAGCCGTTTTTTCTTCCATCAGTGGGATATTACGACGAGATTCAACATTCAATCTTACCACTGGTTCGGTATTAGACGAGCGTAAGTTAAACCGCCAATCAGCAAACTCTAAACTTATACCGTCCGTTTCATCCACCACCAAGGCATCAGCTTCATACTCTGCACGCACTCTGGCAATCGCTTCTGCTGGATTAGCGAGCTTAGAATTAATCTCACCCGATGATGGATAAGCTTCAATACGTTCTTTTACTGTGTCTGACAGCTTCATGTTTTTCACTGACAATAACTCAGAGACCAATAGCCAAGGGATCATACCTGAATCACAATAAGCAAAATCACGGAAGTAATGATGCGCACTCATTTCTCCACCGTATACTGCATCTTCTTTGCGCATACGCTCTTTAATGAAAGCATGGCCAGTTTTAGACATGATCGGCTCGCCACCGTTTGCTTCCACGATATCGATTGTATTCCAGCTTAAACGCGGATCATGAATGATTTTAGTGCCGCTTTTTCCTAATGAAGCATCTTTTTGTAAAAATGCTTCAGCTAACAAACCAACGATATAGTAACCTTCGATAAACTCACCATTTTCATCAAACAAGAAACAACGGTCAAAGTCGCCATCCCAAGCAATACCCATATCCGCTTTATGCGCAATCACTGCATTTGCGGTATCAGTACGGCAATCATGTAACAATGGATTCGGGATACCGTTCGGGAAGTTACCATCTGCTTCATGATGTACTTTAATAAACTCAACAGGGATATTTAACGCTTTAAAGCGTAATTCTAATTCATCAACAACATGTCCTGCAGCACCGTTACCTGAGTTAACCACCAGCTTAATTGGTTTAATGTTAGCTGGCGTAATGTACGTCATTAAGTGATCTACATAAGCAGACAGTGTTGACTGTTGTGTTAACGTTCCACGCTGGCTAGCAATCACGTCTGAAAACTCATTTTCTTCTGCAAGCGTTTGAATTTCACGTAATCCGGTATCACCACTGATTGGTTTTGAGTCCTCGCGCACCAATTTCATGCCGTTGTAATCCATTGGATTATGGCTTGCGGTCACTTCAACACCGCCGTTAATGCCAAGGTATTTTGTCGCAAAGTAGATCTCTTCAGTCCCTGTCATGCCGATATCGATAACATCCACACCCGCGTCCACTAGGCCGTTCGCTAATGCTAGTTTTAGTTCTTCTGATGTCAGGCGTACATCACCACCAACCACGACGGTTTTTGATTCTGCTTGCGTTGGATCAAGAAACTGACCAAATGCACGACCAATACGGTATGCTATTTCATTGTTTAGCTCTGAACCTAACTGACCACGAATGTCATAGGCTTTAAATGCTGTTAATTTAGTTGTCATACTTTTTACCTTAACGCTTAACTATTTATCTTAACCATTTAACCAGAGATTAAACTCGACCATATTTATCATCAAAACGGACAATGTCATCTTCACCGAGGTATGAGCCTGTTTGTACTTCAATCATTTCCAGTGCTATTTTACCAGGGTTCTCTAACGCGTGGATCGTACCAAGTGGGATATATGTCGATTCATTCTCAGTCACTAAGAAGGTTTTATCTCCATTAGTTACTCTTGCGGTACCTGATACCACAATCCAGTGTTCTGCGCGATGGTGGTGCATTTGAATTGATAATTTTGCGCCCGGTTTTACGGTAATGCGTTTTACTTGGTCACGCTCACCAAAATCAAGTGAGTCATACTTACCCCAAGGACGGAAAACTTCACGTTGATGTTTGTATTCATAACGGTCTTGTACTTTTAACTTCTCAACGATTGATTTTACGTCTTGTACTTGGTCTTTGTTCGCAACTAATAACGCATCTTTGGTTTCAACAATCACTAAGTTATCAACGCCAACAGTAGTCACTAACTTGTGACCAGCGTTAATGTATGAGTTAGTGGTGTTGTGTGAGATAATATCACCGTGGTTGACGTTGCCATTCTCGTCTTTTTCACTCACTTCCCATAGCGATGAAAAAGAGCCAACATCGCTCCAACCAGCATTCATTGGTACAACGATGGCGTCATCAGTGCGCTCCATAACAGCATAATCGATAGAGTCTTCTGGGCATTGCGAAAAGATATCCGCACTGATACGGGTGAAATCTAAATCCTGCGTTTTGTTGTCATAAGCGTGCGTACATATCGCTAACATATCTGGCGAGAATTTAGCTAACTCTTCAAGATAACGCGATGCCTTAAACATAAACATGCCGCTATTCCACAGGTATTCGCCTGAGTCTAGGTAGGCCTGTGCTGTTGCTAGGTCTGGTTTTTCAACAAAACTATCAACATCAAAGCCTGTTGCCATATCTGATGAATTGCTTTGCGTTTGTTTCGCACCTTGTTTAATGTAGCCATAACCCGTTTCGGCATGGGTTGGCACGATACCAAAAGTAACAAGTTTATCCTGCGCTGCAAATACTTTTGCATCGAGCACAGCTTGTTGGAATGCAGCAACATCTTTAATCACATGGTCAGCAGCAAGTACCAGTAATAATGGGTCATCACCCTTGGCAACCGCAGCCAATGCCGCGAGTGTAATGGCTGGCGCGGTGTTCTTACCCATCGGCTCAAGAATGATGTCACCAGCAGCAGTATCATTGGCACGTAGCTGCTCTGCAACAATAAAACGGTGTTCGTTATTACAGATAATCAGCGGGTTTAAGCATTGGCTATTATCAAGGCGATTTACCGTTTCTTGTAATAAGGTATTTTCGTTTAATAGTGCTAAAAATTGTTTTGGGTGCAATGCGCGAGATAAAGGCCATAAGCGAGAACCGCTACCGCCTGACATGATTACCGGTAAAATCATAATATACCTTAAAATTTGAATATAATTGTTAGTTTGACGCTATTAGTGTTAAGCAAAATACCACTTACTGTGTTGATGCACATCATCTTGTGTTAGTAATGTTTTAACATCAAACCATTGATATTGACTATGCTGCTCTGTCGGTAGCGAAAGCTGAGATTCATCAACGATTATCTCGTAACCAAGTACCACATAATGAGTTGAGACATGCTCGCCGAAGACACTGTCATTGTAGAAGTGTTCATAGGAGCCAAGAAAGGTCGCTTGCTCAATTGAACAAGTTAGCCCGAGCTCATGTTGACAAAGTCGGGTAAAAGCGTGTTTCATCGATTCATTTTTTTGAATTCTACCACCCGGAACAAACCAATAATCCTGAGCAGGCCTGTTGGTTCGAAACCCCAATAATGCTTGACCCTGTGGATTTTTTACCACAAGGTCAATCGAGATAAGTGGTGTTGAATCAATCACAGTTTCAAATATTTTGTTATCTAAAAACATGAAAATCCTAAGTTTGAAAGTTGAAAGGAGAAAATTAGGGTTTATTCCTTTTATCTTGCTCCTTTCAAACTTTACTCTTTACTCTACTTCCTAAACGAGTCTTGGTTATCCAAGAACCATTGGTATGCACTTTGTAAACCAGACTCTAAGTCAACCTGATAACGCCACCCCAGATTAGCTAAACGCTCTACGTTCATTAACTTACGTGGAGCTCCATCCGGCTTGGTGCTATCAAAGACGATATCACCGTTAAAACCAGTCACTTTAGCAACCGTTTCAACCAACTCACGAATAGTGCAATCCACACCGGTACCAACGTTAATGTGACTTAACATCGATTCAGTGTTTGCTGCGTAAGTATCTTGCACAAGGTTCATCACATAGATAGAGGCTGCAGCCATGTCATCAACATACAAGAATTCACGCATTGGCTTGCCACTGCCCCATGCGATCACTTCTTTGTCATTGTTTAACGCGGCTTCGTGAAAGCGACGTAACAAGGCTGGTATAACATGCGAATTTTCCGGGTGGAAGTTATCATGCGGTCCATATAAATTGGTCGGCATCACACTGCGATAGTTACGACCGTGTTGACGGTTGTAAGATTCACACAGTTTAATACCCGCAATTTTGGCTACCGCATAAGGTTCATTGGTTGGCTCAAGCGTACCAGTTAACAATGCTGATTCCGCCATTGGCTGCTCAGCAAGTCGTGGGTAAATACACGATGAGCCTAAGAATAATAAATCCTGCACGTTGGCATTATGCGCCGCATTAATGATGTTGCTTTGGATCATTAAGTTTTCGTAGATGAAATCAGCTGGGTACGTATTGTTACCCACGATACCACCGACTTTAGCTGCCGCTAAGTAAACTTGGTCTATTGATTCCGTTTCAAAAAATGTATTCACCGCGGCTTGATTAGTTAAATCAAGTTCTTTGCGTGTTCTTAATACAAGTTCAACATCACCTTGTTGCTCAAGTTGACGGACGATTGCCGAGCCAACCATACCGCGATGACCTGCTACATAGATACGTTTAGTCATGATTAGCTTTCTTTTGTTACTGAAACTGAATAACCGTGTGCTTTAAGTAGTGCGTGTTGCTTTGCTTTCGCCAGGTCATTCTCAACCATTTCAGCACACATTTCTTCTACGGTAATCTGTGGAACCCAACCTAACTTCTCTTTTGCTTTTGATGGGTCGCCAAGTAATGTTTCCACTTCAGCAGGACGGAAGTAACGTGGGTCAACTTTCACGATCACATCACCTAATGATACGCCTTTGGCGTTATCACCAGTAATGCCAACAACAGTAGCAACTTCATCAACGCCTTCACCGCTGAATTCAAGTTCAATACCGACATTCAGTGCTGAAATTCGTACAAATTCACGTACTGAAATTTGCTTACCCGTTGCAATAACGAAATCGTCAGCCACATCTTGTTGTAACATCATCCACTGCATACGAACATAGTCTTTGGCATGACCCCAGTCACGTAGTGCATCCATGTTACCTAGATATAAACACGGTTCTAAACCTTGTGAAATGTTAGCAATTGCACGGGTAATTTTACGCGTTACAAAGGTTTCACCACGACGTGGTGATTCATGGTTGAATAAAATACCATTACACGCGTACATGCCATAAGATTCACGGTAGTTCACGACTATCCAGTAAGCGTACATTTTTGCTACTGCGTATGGTGAACGCGGGTGAAATGGTGTTGTTTCACGTTGTGGTATTTCTTGTACTTCACCATAAAGCTCTGATGTTGAGGCTTGGTAGAATTTCGTCTTTTTCTCTAGACCTAAGAAACGAATAGCTTCAAGTAAACGTAAGGTACCCATTGCATCAACATCTGCGGTATATTCAGGGCATTCGAAAGAAACGGCAACATGCGATTGTGCACCTAAGTTGTATACTTCATCAGGCTGTACATCTTTAATGATACGGGTCAGGTTTGATGAATCCGTTAAATCACCATAATGTAAGAAGAAACTTGGGTTTTCTTCATGGGCATCTTGATAGATGTGGTCAACACGCTCAGTATTTAACGATGATGCACGACGTTTAATACCGTGTACTTCATAACCTTTTTCTAATAAAAGTTCTGCTAGATAAGAACCATCTTGACCTGTTACACCAGTGATTAACGCTACTTTTTTATTCGCCATTTTTTTCCCTTAATTTAAAACGTTATATCTTCAACAACGTTAAAATGTTTTGGTGTTATTTTAATTTTTAGCTTTATCAGCACAATTTTATCGTAATTCAACATCTAATCGATAATATTACATCTAGCGAACTCTATAAATCTCGCCATATACACTGATATAAATAGTATTTTATCTTTAAAAATAGTCGATGAATTTACCATTTATATACTATGTTAGCAACTATTGCATATTTACGACTACTAAAATAGCACAAGCATATAAACTTAATCATCTTGCAGCAATATCCGTGACTCAGGCATTAATTGTCCGAGCTTCTCTGCTAACACAGCTTTAGCCCTTTCATCCCCATGCACAATACGTATCTCTTGTGGTTTATTGCGTATGTGTTTTACAAAATTGATTAAATCAAGTTGGTCGGCATGAGCTGAATAACCACTAATGGTATGGATACCGGCATTAATGGTGATGCGTTTACCGTTCAATTCAACATAACCACCAGCAGGGCCATATTGTTGGATAGCACGACCTGGGCTGCCCTTCGCTTGATAACCGACAAAAATAACATCGGCTTTGGCATCAGGTAGAAATTTTTCTAGGTAATTAACGATACGGCCGCCACTACACATGCCACTTGCAGCAATAACAATAGCTGGTTTGTCACGCTTAGCCAGGTACTTAATAACAGCAAGGTGATCTTGATGACTATCGATGGTATAAAGCTGGTCAAAATCCAGCGGATGGCGACCTTGTTTGAGTTTGCCTAACGCCTCTTTCTCCCACAGTGTTTTAAAGTCTCGGTATTTACGGGTGAAATTAGCAGCCATTGGTGAATCGACGATGATTTCGATGTTTTTCCATAAACTGTTATCTGGCGCAGTATGAATAAACTGTTCGATTTCGTAAAGCAACTCTTGCGTACGGCCAATACTGAATGCTGGGATCAGTACCACACCATTATCGCTCACCGCATGTTCAATCACAGTTTGTAATTTTTGACTACGTTGGTTGCGATGTTCATGCCTTTTATCACCGTAAGTACTTTCGATTATTAATGTATCGGCGCGATATGGCGCTCGGGGTGAAGATAATAATGGACTGTAAGAAGCACCCAAGTCGCCTGAAAAAACGATGCGATGACGGCGAATGGGTTTATCGGTGGATAGTTCAATTTCTACATAGGCGGAACCAAGGATATGTCCAGCGGGACAAAAGCGAATTTTCTGGCGTTGGTAATAAATATCATCAGGGCTTATATCTTCTTTGGGGGTCTGCAATACGTCGATTGTGCACCACTTATGATAAGGCACTGCAATTATCTGCTTGTCTAATAACGACAGGCAGACTTGGATTAACTTAGTATCGCGGGTGACGCCGACTTTAAGCGCGTCTTCAATTACGAGAGGCAGTAATGCAGCGGTAGCTTCAGTGGCGTAAATCGGGCCAGTATAACCTGCAGCTAATAAATAGGGGATCCGACCGACATGGTCAATATGGCAGTGAGTGATGATGAGGGCTTTAATCGTGCGGACATTAAATTCAATCGCGAGTTGGTCTTTACTGTTATTGTTATTGTTATTGTTAGCCGCCGCTTCAGTGCCTTGAAATAAACCACAATCAATCAATACTGAATTATAGTCATTCATGTACAACTGATGACAAGAGCCGGTCACGCCATTAACCGCGCCGTGATGTAAAATACGCATTGTTTCCGTCCTTGGAAAGTCATTTAAACGATAAATAGGGCTATCAATTTAGACATAGATAGAACTATTAGTTTAAAGCTTGAATCCAAGGAAGGTAATAGGTCAATGCGCTTATTTAAGTACGGTTAAACGCTAAAAATACGATTATGCTTTATAACCATCTGGGTTATTTGATTGCCAGCGCCAGGTATCGGCGGTCATATCACTAATACTACGCTCTGCTTTCCAGCCTAATTCGCGTTCGGCAAGATCGGTTGCAGTATAACACTGAGCAATATCACCTTCACGACGTGGCGATATTTGATAAGCAACAGTTTTTCCCGATGCTTGCTCAAAGGCTTTAACCATCTCTAATACGCTATAACCCTGGCCTGTGCCTAAGTTATACGTTACTAAACCCGGATTGGTCATTAGCTTGTCTAAGGCTTTTAAATGGCCTAAGGCTAAATCAACTACGTGGATGTAATCACGTACGCCAGTACCATCAACTGTTGCGTAATCATCACCAAATACACTCAACTGCTTTAACTTGCCCACAGCTACTTGTGAGATGTACGGCATCAAATTATTTGGAATGTCATTAGGATCTTCACCAATCAAACCACTGTCGTGTGAACCCACTGGATTGAAATAACGTAAACGTGCAATGTTCCAGCTGTTGTCAGACTTATACAGATCAGCTAGAATTTCTTCGACCATTAACTTAGAACGACCATAAGGATTAGTTGCCGACGTAGGGAAGCTTTCATCAATTGGCACAGATGCAGGATCGCCATAAACCGTTGCTGATGAACTAAACACAAAGTTCTTCACATTAAACTCGCCCATCACTGCTAAAATATTAACTGTCGCGGCAATATTATTACGATAATAAGTTAATGGGATCTGATTCGACTCCCCTACCGCCTTTAAACCGGCAAAATGGATCACAGCTTTAATATCATGCGCGGTAAATATACAGTTTAGTAATTCACTATCCAGCACATCACCACAATAGAACTTAACGGCTTTACCTGTAATCGACTTAACACGCGTCAATGACTCTTCACTTGAATTACACAGATTATCAATCACAACCACATCTTGATTGCTGTTTAATAATTCCAATACGGTGTGGCTACCGATATAACCAGCACCACCGGTTACTAAAATTGTCATAACTGTTCCTGTAATATACGTTAACTTTATCTGAATAAAATTTCTGTTTATGTTTCTGCTTGAGAGGCATTCCAAACCAAATCGCAAATATCATCTTTTGGCGCAAACCCTGTTGGCGCAGCTAATAACAATTCACGGATCACAGGATTATCAAAGCCCTGGCAGGCTATTTCTAATTTTGCTAATACTTGCTCTAATTCTGGCCAAGTTAAGCATACCTCATTAGCCGTCATGATCCGGCTGTGATCAGTTTTTTCAACATTGTCACCAATCAATAATTCTTCATAAAGTTTTTCGCCGGGACGTAATCCGGTGATTTTAATTTCAATATCACCATTGGGGTTATGGTCGCCTTTGACATCAAAGCCGCTGAGGTGGATCATGTTAGCCGCGAGATCGTAAATTTTAATCGACTTACCCATGTCTAATACAAACACATCACCACCTTTACCCATAGCACCGGCTTGGATCACTAACTGTGCAGCTTCTGGGATCGTCATGAAATAGCGAGTAATGTTTTTATCCGTTAAGGTGACAGGACCGCCTTCTGCGATCTGCTTTTTAAACAGCGGTACAACAGAACCAGATGAACCTAATACATTACCAAACCGTACCATGCAGAAACGGGTATTGTGCGACTGTTTAGATAAGGCTTGCAATACTAATTCAGCCATACGCTTTGTGGTGCCCATCACATTGGTTGGGCGCACGGCTTTATCGGTAGAAATCAATACAAAGTTACTGACATTTGCCGCAATCGCAGCGCGTGCGGTATACAAGGTACCAAAGATATTATTACGCACGCCATCAACCACGTTATGCTCGACTAAGGGGACATGTTTGTAGGCAGCTGCATGGTAAATCGTTTCCACCTTAAAGGTGCCCATAATCGAAATTAACCGAGATTGAAATTGCA
>Ga0209395_1000999_pt1 | contig 40811 bp, 35 predicted proteins | sample GOMGulsemesocosm_3_FD_184635 | JGI IMG/M metagenome (GOLD analysis project Ga0209395, IMG submission 184635) | Methane-oxidizing microbial communities from mesocosms in the Gulf of Mexico - GOM9D Gulf of Mexico (SPAdes) (version 2) | ecosystem: Environmental > Aquatic > Marine > Cold seeps...
CGCTATGTCGTGGGCTTGTGTTTGCGACAGGTCAGGCAACAGTACAATAAATTCTTCACCACCATAGCGGGCAAAGAGCTGATGTTCGTCAAGCAACGCCCCGACACTTTGAGCAAACGTAATTAATACCCGGTCACCAATTGCATGACCATGGTTGTCATTAACCAACTTAAAGTGGTCTAAGTCAATTAACAAAATGGCCAAAGAGGAGTTGCTCTGCGCAGACCTTTTCATGGTCTGTGTTAACGCTTGTTCGAAAAACAGTCTGTTTTTTATCCCGGTAAGTCCATCGGTCGTTGCTTGATGATGTAGCTCTTCTAACAAACGTTCTCGTTCAGAAATATCACGCACAATCGCAGTAAATTCTAATTTAGTGTTCACTTTTATTTTTGATATAGAGATTTCAGCCGGAAATTTAGACCCGTCTTTTCGCTGGCCATAAACAATGCTGCGACGACTCATTTCACGAGATTGAGTGTCCGAGTCTGAAAAGCCATCTACGTAACGTTGATGATAATGGCGATATTTGGGCGGCAACAACATGGTTAAATTTTTACCGACCACTTCATCATGACTATAACCCCATGTTTGCTCGGCCGCCTTGTTAAACAATACAATGTTACTGTCTTCGTCCATCGTGACAATGCAGTCGTGCACCGATTGAACAACCGAACGATAGCGATTATGTGCGCTCACTAGTCTTTGCTGCTGCAGTTTCTTGGTACTAATATTGATGCCGTTAATAAACAGTTGTTCTTGTGGTTGGTTGTCATCAATTAAGGGGGTAATAATTAATAACCACCATTGCTGGTGTTGATGATTACTCAAGGAGAATTCAAATTCTACTGCGGTTTTTTTTTGGCTAGCGAGCGATAAATAATAACTTAGCTCGGTGCTATCTACGTCGTCAAGCACTTCACGAATTGAGAGCGGCAGTGAGCAGTCGGTCGCTGCACCAATCATTTCAAAAAACAGTTGGTTGCAAGAACTGATCACAAAGTGATTATATTGTTCAACCTCAATGACGGCAAAAGTAGCGCCAACAATTGACGTTTTAGAAAATATCGAGGGAAACAGGTTAGCCATTAAATTCCTTACGATCGTAAAATACTTAATACTTAATACTTAATACCTAGCAATCCGAAACGTCAAAGTGTGACCTTTTAACTCTACATAAATTAGCTAAGTGAATCAACACCGAGCATATCGCCGCATTTAGTGACGACACGGCAGACGTATTATAATCTAGATCTTGCCACCTATGACGATCATTACAATGTTGGCCAATCGAATGACCAGGGTTGATTACCGCCACACCATGCATCGATACTAAGGTTGTCGAATAACCAAGACGGTGACGTTTGGTAGTGATAGTCCTTGCCCGCTAGCGTAAAGCGTAAACACCAAGCATGGAGCTGACCAATAGTTTGCTGATTGTTGGGGTAATATCGTGGGTCACCATTGATTGGCGCGCCAAGGCTTTTCATCGCGACCCGCAGTTGGTGAGTTTTGCCAGTATGGGGTTTAAGCACGAAAATTCGCTGACCACTGCCTAGTGAAAAACTAAAAAATTGGGTTACTGCCGGGTTTTGCGTGGTCTTTAACAATAAGTAACTGCCATTGCGGCCTTTGCTCATGTCACCTTTGATCAAACCCTGCTTTTTTTTCGGTTTTTTATCGGAGACCGCGAGGTAATACTTCTCGATTAAACGCTCACTAAATAAAACGCCAAACTGCGCTGCCACACTGGCCGTTTTGGCAAAAATCAATAATCCAGAGGTCATTTTATCAAGCCGATGAACGGGGTATAGTTGCTGGTAATTGAGCTGTGCTTTTACCAGTTCAACAATTCCAAGCACGCCTTGCTCGGTATGAAAATTAATATTGGGGGCTTTATTGACGACAATAAAAAGCGGGTTATCGTCAATTAGAGTGAACGGAGCTGTCATGTTAGGCGCTTATATCGGTGTTACCAATGAATAACCGGCATTCTTCCATGCCGTGTAGCCGCCATCAAGTGAAATTACGTTGTTGTAACCCATTTGCTGTAAATTAGCACTGGCCATCGAGCTGCGAAAGCCGCCACCACAGTACAATACCAAGATCCGTTCAAAGTCGACCACTCGCCCCACAATGTCACGTTCGATAATGCCTTTGCTTAAATGGATAGCCTCGGGTAAATGACCTTTGACCCATTCATGATCTTCGCGAACATCAATTAACAGAAAATCGCGTTGCTGCTCTTGCCAATCTTTAAGGGTAGCAATGTCGGTGTGCGCGACTTGCTCTGACGCTTTAGTGGCAATCGCTAAAAATTCTTTACTATGGATCATAACAACGTCCTTGGTTTATTTATTTGTTTAGGCTCGCATTATGGCTTGCTTGGCAGCCTGATTTCAATAGCGACCTTTTTCTAATACGTTATCAGATCAAAAAAGGGCTTACCTAAGTAAGCCCTTTTGCGTATCACTGGTTAGTGGTGATTATATTTGAGCGTGCAGCTCTTGAATTGAAGTAACCGTGGCACGGTCATCTGCAAGAATTGCATCACAAGTGGCTAATGCCGCGTTCATGGTGGTGGTGTAGCTCACCTTGTAACGTAACGCGCCAGCACGTAGCTTGCGAGAATCATTAATCGCTTGACGACCTTCGGTAGTATTTACGATGTACTCGTACTCACCGTTGGTGATTCTATCAAGAATATGCGGACGACCTTCGCTTACTTTGTTGACCAAGCGTGGGTTAATACCCGCTTCGCCAAGAATGATTGCGGTGCCGTGAGTTGCATCAATGGTGTAACCCAAATCAATCAGCTTCTGAGCCAACTGAACGACGCGTGCTTTGTCACTCTGACGAACCGAGATTAACGCACGGCCTTTCTTAGGTACGTTTGATTGAGCACCCAATTGCGCTTTAGCATAAGCTTCAGCAAACGTAACACCAACACCCATCACTTCGCCAGTTGAGCGCATTTCAGGGCCTAAGATTGGGTCAGAACCGTGGAACTTGTTAAATGGCAATACTACTTCTTTTACCGAGTAATATGGCGGAATAACTTCCTTGGTGAAACCTTGCTCTTGCAGTGACTTACCAGCCATTACCTTAGCGGCAATCTTAGCTAGCGGTACACCCGTTGCTTTAGAAACAAACGGAATAGTACGTGCAGCACGCGGGTTAACTTCGATCATGTAGATTTCGTTGTCTTTAACCGCAAACTGGGTATTCATCAGGCCGATAACGCCAAGCTCAAGCGCTAACAAACGTACTTTTTCACGTAATCTGTCTTGAACGTCTTGCGTTAGTGTATAAGGAGGTAATGAACAACCCGAGTCACCTGAGTGAACACCCGCTTCTTCAATGTGCTCCATGATGCCGCCAATTACCACGTCGACACCGTCACATACTGCGTCAACATCAACTTCAACCGCGTTGTCTAAGAAACGGTCAAGTAAGATTGGTGAATTGTTAGACACACTTACTGCAGCAGACATGTAACGACGTAAATCTTGCTCGTCATAAACGATTTCCATGGCGCGGCCACCTAGTACATACGAAGGACGTACTACGAGTGGAAAACCAATGCTCGCTGATTCAACAATCGCTTCTTCGGTATTACTTACCGTTGAGTTAGTCGGTTGCTTAATGCCTAAACGTTGAACCATAGTGGCGAAACGTTCACGGTCTTCTGCGCGGTCAATTGCGTCTGGAGAAGTACCAATAATTGGTACACCAGCGGCTTCTAACGCACGTGCCAGTTTTAGTGGTGTTTGACCACCGTATTGCACGATAACGCCTTTTGGCTTTTCAATCCGGACAATGGCCATCACGTCTTCAAACGTGATTGATTCAAAGTATAAACGGTCAGACGTATCGTAATCTGTTGATACGGTTTCAGGGTTACAGTTAACCATGATGGTTTCGTAACCTTCTTCGCGCATAGCCATTGCCGCGTGGACACAACAGTAATCAAACTCAATGCCTTGGCCGATTCGGTTAGGGCCACCACCGATAATCATGATTTTTTCGCGATCTGAAACGTTCGCTTCACATTCTTCATCGTAGGTTGAGTACATGTAAGCAGTGTCTGAAGAGAATTCAGCCGCACAAGTATCAACACGTTTGTATACTGGGTGAATATCGAAACGTTCGCGAATTTTACGTACTTCTGACTCAGCAACATCTAATACGGCCGCTAAACGCGCATCAGAGAAACCTTTACGCTTAAGGCTGCGTAAGTAGTCGCTGGTCAGGTTAGCCATGCCACCTTCAGCAACTTTCGCTTCTTCTTCAACAATATCTAAAATTTGAATCAGGAAGAAACGGTCAACTTTAGTGATGTTAAATACTTCATCTAAAGTCATACCAAAACGGAACGCATCGGCAATGTACCAAATACGATCGGCACCGGCGTTAGCAAGTTCGTGTAAAATTTTGTTTTTAGCTTCTGAATCTTCAAAATCAACAATTGGGTCAAAACCATTAACGCCAACTTCTAAGCCACGTAATGCTTTTTGCAATGATTCTTGTTGGTTACGACCAATTGCCATCACTTCGCCCACAGATTTCATCTGGGTAGTTAGGCGATCTTCACAACCGGCAAACTTTTCGAAGTTAAAGCGTGGGATCTTAGTTACAACGTAATCGATTGATGGTTCGAACGACGCTGGCGTTTTGCCGCCAGTGATATCGTTGTCTAATTCATCAAGGGTGTAACCAATCGCTAACTTAGCGGCGATTTTTGCAATTGGAAAACCCGTTGCTTTAGAAGCCAATGCCGATGAACGTGATACACGTGGGTTCATCTCAATGATGACCATGCGGCCAGTGTCAGGACAAATACCAAACTGAACGTTAGACCCACCGGTTTCAACCCCGATTTCACGTAGTACGGCCATTGAAGCATTACGCAATAACTGGAATTCTTTATCCGTTAATGTTTGTGCAGGCGCTACCGTGATTGAGTCACCCGTGTGGATGCCCATTGGGTCGAAGTTTTCAATGGTACAAACGATGATACAGTTATCGTTTTTGTCACGAACCACTTCCATTTCGTATTCTTTCCAACCGATAAGTGACTCATCGATTAGCAATTCAGTGGTTGGGCTTAAATCTAAACCACGGGTACAAATTTCAACAAATTCTTCTCTGTTGTAAGCTATACCACCACCGGTGCCACCCATAGTGAACGACGGGCGAATAATACAAGGGAAGCCAACTTTTTGTTGTACCGCGTGCGCTTCTTCAATCGTATGAGCAATGCCAGCTTCTGGTGTCGCTAAGCCAATTTTCTTCATTGCGATATCAAAACGCTGACGGTCTTCAGCTTTATCAATAGCGTCGGCCGTTGCGCCGATCATTTCAACGTTGTATTTAGCTAATACACCTTTGCTTTCAAGCTCAAGTGCACAGTTTAATGCCGTTTGACCACCCATGGTCGGTAATACCGCACACGGACGTTCTTTTTCAATAATTTTCTCAACCACTTCCCAGTGAATCGGCTCAATGTAAGTCGCGTCGGCCATTTCAGGATCTGTCATGATGGTCGCTGGGTTAGAGTTAACTAAAATAACTCGATAACCTTCTTCACGCAGTGCTTTACACGCTTGTGCGCCAGAATAGTCAAACTCACAAGCCTGACCAATGACGATTGGGCCAGCGCCCAGAATAAGAATACTTTTTAAGTCGGTACGTTTAGGCATGATTCTCTCTTTTTCTTATCGGCTTGTGATTATTTTGCAGCTTTAAATGTTTCAATCAATTCAATGAAGTGATTAAACAATGGCGCAGCATCATGAGGACCCGGGCTTGCTTCAGGGTGGCCCTGAAAACTAAACGCTGGTTTGTCCGTCAAATGAATACCTTGCAATGAATCATCAAACAACGATTTGTGCGTCGCTATAACATTAGCTGGCAAGGTTGCTTCGTCTGCCGCAAATCCGTGGTTTTGAGCCGTAATCATTACGCGGCCAGATTCAAGTTCTTGCACCGGGTGGTTAGCACCATGATGACCAAACTTCATCTTGACCGTGGTCGCGCCGCTTGCAAGTGCTAATAACTGATGACCTAAACAAATACCAAAAATTGGCGTTTCTGTCGTTAAGAACGTTTTGATTGCATCGATGGCGTAAGTACAAGGTTCTGGATCACCAGGGCCATTCGATAAGAAAATACCATCAGGCTTTAACGCCAGTACTTCTTCAGCGCTCGTTTGCGCAGGCACCACAGTTAAACGACAACCACGGTCAACCAACATCCGCATGATGTTGTCCTTTATACCAAAGTCATACGCGACAACATGATGTGGTAACTCAGCGGCTGGCGTCTCTGATGGCAAACCATCGATTAACGACCAGGTTTTCTTGGCAAAAGTATACGTTGATTTAGTCGTCACTTCTTTCGCTAAATCCATGCCTTTTAGACCCGCAAAGCCTTTAGCTAATTCCAACGCTTTAGCATCGTCAATGTCACCGGCCATCACACAACCAGCTTGAGCACCTTTGCTGCTTAAAAGACGCGTTAAACGACGGGTATCGATATTTGCAATTGCAACAATACCAGCATCTTTTAAATATTCGTCAAGTGCTTTTTCATTACGAAAGTTACTGGTGATTAATGGCAAATCACGAATGACCAAACCACAGGCATGTATTTGGCTTGATTCTTCATCGGCACTGTTGGTGCCGGTGTTGCCGATATGGGGGTAAGTAAGAGTAACAATTTGTCGGGCATAAGACGGGTCAGTTAAAATTTCCTGATAACCTGTCATTGAGGTATTAAAAACAACCTCTCCAACTGAATGACCTTCTGCACCGATAGATGTTCCACGGAAGATAGAACCATCTTCAAGAACCAACAAGGCGGATTTACTCAAAGCAACCTCCAAAAAAGATAATGAATAATTCACTAAAACGTGGATTATATAGTTTTACTAAATCATCTACCGCTTAAGGTAGACTAAATTGCGCGCAGCATAGCACACAACTATTTTATCGTCCACAAAATAGAACAAAATATTACATTAAAGCAATAAGCCACCTTAAAGCCGTATTTTACAACAAAACAAATAACACAAACACCACAAAACCTAAATAATACCTTTTATTTCAGTGGTTTATTAAAAATATAGAATATACAAAAACAACAACGCAAAACAGTTAACCTCACAGCAACACCCAATAAACAGATAGTGTTAAGTAATATCATAGAAATTCACAGCGCCGACTATCTCAACATATTAAAACCCAACATGAGTCACACTATATTTTATGATTGCCATATAATAGCAATAGGGTTACCAACAAAAACTGACAAAACAAGACAAAATAACAGATAAAACAACAAAGTAACAAAATCAACCCAAAAGCCACAATAAATAACACAAACCACTGTAATACATAAGAATTAATTAACACCAAAAACACACAACAATAGATAACACGTCCAAAATACCTAAGTTAACCACCAGAACGCTCTGAAAAACAAAACAATAACCAACAAACTACACTGTCTTGGCATAACATTACGTTTTAACGACTTAAAACAAATAACAAGACGCATAAACATTCACATTTAGTAAGTACAAAGTCAAACTGGCCAGTTTTATTATTAGGTCATTTTGAATGAGATAGAGCTGCATTAGATAGGCTGAATTAGACAGGGCTAAATTAGATAGGGCTAAGTCAGGCAGTGTAGAACAAAGGACTCTTAATAACATTGGTATCGTTGGCAGGTAAGCCAGTTATATCAATGTGGCCATTTTACCCTATAGGCAGCACAACATAATCTTAGAAAAACTAAGGCGAGTAATTAATCATCAAGGAGGTTAGTGTTATGCTCAATTAACAACATTATTTTTGGCTGAAATTGTCTTGCTCATTGGCCATTAGCAAGATTGTTAGATATATCTTAGTCGGTAGCGACAAAATAATCCCAAAGGCAATGCAGACTGTGCACACAATAATGCCATTGATGCCCCACTGCTCAGGTAAGTGAGCATAGCTAATCAAATAATGCCCCAGTAACAGCAATGACAAACCCAAACACATCGCCAGTTTTAACACTCGAATAATTACTGTATTTGTCATTTTAATCTCCTTAATGTTAATACCATTTGCATTAATTATGTGATCTTGTTGTGCCTGAGTAAAATATATTAGAACAAGGCGCCGATTGACTAATAGCTAGCTATTGGGATTGAGAGCAACACCGTTATTGTTTATTTTAATTGGCACAAGTGGGAAATTGTTTAATGCTAATGGTATTATTATAGGGCTCAGGGGCATAGCCATCATGACATAAATCAACATCTGCGATTGAAAGCGATACTAGAACGGTGAGATTCACGGCACAGGATCAAATAAGGCCCACTAAAATTTAGTGGGCCTTTACAAATTATCGTAACCAAGCTTAGTGATCGTTGATTAATCTTACGAAAGTAATTAACTCGCTTTTCTTTTGCGCAAGCCAGCAAAACCTAAAATACTCGCTCCAAATAACCATAAAGTACTTGGCTCTGGTACTTCTGCCACCGGAATGTCTGCAGAGTATGTATAAGCAATATCAGCACTACAACTAGCCTGTGTTTGCTGAGCTGTTTCAATATTGCCACCACCACCGGTCATGTTTGATCCAGTAAATGTGTTACAACCAAGTTCAAAGGTATCACCCGCTGCGCCAATAAAATCGACAAGTGCTGCACCAGACACCATCAGTTCATAAAAACCACTATCGTTTTGAGTACCAAGATCTAATGTTTCATTACTGGCCAGAGTAACAAAACCACCAGTTGAAGCCAAAGTAGTTTCAAACGTTGGAACCGGTACAACTTGATTCACAGAGGTGACATCAAAGAAAAAGTTCAATGTCGATTCAAACGAAAATGATTGCGCACCAGAGGCTGTGTTCGTCATTACTGTATTGCTAATTGAGTCACCTGACAGAGTCAAAATTAAAGAGTCGAGCGTGCCTAAGGCACTGTCGAACATAGATAATGAACCGGTTTGGGATATTTCTGTTGTTTCAAGGCTATTAGTAAAGCTATCGGTCATAATATCAGCCTGAACAGCGCCAGTTACGGCAATTGAACCGCTAAAAATCAAAGCTAAAATTGTTTTTTTCATTTTTGTTATTCCTTTATTTTAGAAAACCTCAACCCAAAATGCTGAGGCTAACGACAATAAAGCAATTGTTAAGCCAATAAAAATATAACCTTGTAAAACAATTAGATACATAACATAACTTCTAGATTTCGATATAAAACAGTCTCACTGTAAAGTTAATAGACAGTGTGATGTTGATCGCGATAAATTTCGAACAAATAAGTAAATAGTGTAAAATGAACGCTAGCTGACTAAATTAAACTCAAGCTATTTTTTAGAAGCAAAAAAAATGCCACCCATATAAATGAGTGGCATTGATGTCACCGCCAATAAGGCAGTCTAGAAATTAAGCAATAATTTCTAGTAATTCAACTTCAAATACTAACGCTGCGAAAGGAGCGATTGCGCCACCAGCACCTTGCTCACCGTAAGCTAGGTGATGAGGGATGTGTAGCTTGTATTTAGTACCTGTAGGCATTAGTTGCAATGCTTCAGTCCAACCTTTGATTACGCCGCCAACTGGAAATTCAGCTGGTTGGCCACGGTCAACAGAGCTATCGAAGATAGAGCCGTCAATTAGGGTACCGTGGTAATGAACTCGTACTGTTGACTCAGCCGTTGGCTTTTCGCCGTCGCCTTGAGTGATTACTTCAAATTGTAGACCAGAAGCTGTAGTAGTAACGCCTTCACGCTTAGCATTTTCAGCTAGGTAAGCTTCGCCTTCTTGTGCCATAACACCGGCTTTTTCTGCAGCAGCGGCTTGCATGCGTTCGTTGATTTCTTTGAATGCTGCATTTAGATCGTCCATGCTAACTTTGCTTTCAGTTGCACTGAATGCATCTGCAATGCCTTGCTGAACAGCACTAACATCAATTCCATCAAAAGGGTTAGCAGCTAGTTGCTCACCCATGTTACGACCTACACCATAGCTAGCACGTTGTTCAATAGTTGTATATTCAGACATATTCTATTTCTCTTTCTTAAAGTTTACAATTGGGACGATTGCCCGCCGCTCTTGCTTGATTGTATGAACTCTTTGCAGAGGCCATATTTTTATTTAAATCGTTAATACGATGCTCATTTGAAGGGTGCGTCGATAAAAACTCCATCGGCTGATTGCCGCCAGAAGCTTTTGCCATTGCTTGCCACAACGAAACACTTTGCTGTGGGGCAAAACCCGCTTTAGCCATCAGGTCTAATCCGATCAAATCGGACTCACTCTCTTGAGTCCGGCCAAAAGGTAACGCAATACCATACTGCGCGCCTAAGCCTAAGCCTTGCATCCACATCCCTTTATTTTGCACACCGGCTAAATCAAATGCACCATTGGCCATTTGCATGCCAAAGCTGGTTAGCTGATTTTGTGACAACCGCTCATTGGAATGATTAGCCAGCACATGGCCAACTTCATGGCCGATAACCGCGGCCAATTGATCCGCTGTGGTCGCAACTTTCATCAATCCGGTATACACGCCAATATGACCACCAGGCAATGCAAAGGCATTGACTTGGTCAGAGTTGAAAACAACCACTTCCCAGTCTGTTACGCCATAAGAGCTCGGTACCTGAGCCGTTATCGCGTTAGCAATGCATTTAACGTAATTATTAACGCGACTAGAAGTGACTATTTTCTCTTTCTTTTTCATTTCTTCAAAAGATTGAGCGCCTAGGGTGTCCATGTCACCAGCAGAGTACATTAACGCTTGAGTACGTCCGGTTGGACTCTTGGTTAACTGACAACCGGCTAATACGGCAACTGCCACTACGGTTAACATTACTTTTTTCATCTTCGCTCCTTGCATAATGGTCAAAACCTATCTTAATTTGATTAATATAGCCGTTGACCATCAAATGCCCAATGATTATTTGGCTAGGTCATCAAAAAAGTTTTTAACACCGTCGAAAAAACCCTGCGCTTTGGGTTTATGCTCTTTTGAAGAGCCATTAACGGCTTCGTCAAATTCTCTCAGTAGCTTACGTTGATGTTCAGTCAGCTTAACCGGAGTTTCAACAACAACCTTGCAAATTAAATCGCCAGTGCTGTGACTACGTACTGATTTAACACCTTTGCCACGTAAGCGGAACATTCGACCACTTTGAGTTTCGCTAGCAACTTTTAATTTAACTTTACCGTCAAGGGTTGGTACCTCGATGTCACCACCAAGTGCTGCATTGGAGAACGAAATAGGTACTTCACAATAAAGGTTGTTACCGTCTCGCTCAAAAATGGCGTGTTCTTTAACGTGAACCTGAACGTATAAGTCGCCTTTAGGCGCGCCAGTTTCACCCGCTTCACCTTCACCCGTTAAACGGATCCGATCGCCGGTATCAACACCCGCGGGGATTTTAACCGCTAAGGTTTTGGTTTTTTCATAACGACCTTCGCCGTAACAAGTACGACACGGATCTTTAATGATTTTGCCTTTACCGCGACAAGTAGGACAAGCCTGCTGAACGGCAAAGAACCCTTGACGCATCTGAACCTGACCTTGACCATGACAGGTACCACAAGTATGAGCAGAAGTGCCTTTTTTAGCGCCACTGCCATGACAATCATCACAGCCTTGCAGTGAAGGAACTTGGATGTCTTTACTAACACCCTTAACCGCTTCTTCAAGGGTTAATTCCATGTTGTAACGTAAATCGGCACCCCGTGCTGGACCACGTTGGCGACCACGACCACCACCACCGCCGCCACCAAAGATATCGCCAAACATGTCACCAAACACGTCACCGAAATCTTGTGGGCCACCGCCGCCTCGGCTTTGATCAACACCAGCATGGCCGTACTGATCATACGCGCCGCGCTTTTGTTCATCGCCTAAAACGTCATAAGCTTCTTGTAATTCTTTAAATTTATCAACCGCGCTGGCATCGTCTGGGTTACGATCTGGATGACATTTCATCGCGAGACGCTTATACGCCTTTTTTAATTCTTTATCCGTTGCGGTTTTGGCCACACCCAAAATTTCATAATAATCACGTTTTGACATAAAATTTACTCAAACCTAGTTACGACTACGGGCGTCAAGGTTTCCCTAAACGCCCGCTGGTCTATTTAAAGTGAACGACGATTATTTTTTGTCGTCTTCTTTAACTTCTTCAAACTCAGCATCTACTACATCATCAGCTGGTTGAGCTTGCTCAGGTTCTTGACCTTCAGCTGCAGCACCGGCTTGAGCTTTCGCTTGAGCGATTTCCATTAATTTAGCCGAAGCTTCCATTAACGCTTGAGTTTTAGCTTCGATAACTTCTTTGTCTTCGCCTTTCGCTGCTTCTTCTAGCTCTTTAAGTGCCGCTTCGATTTTCTCTTTTTCGTCACTTGGTAAGTCATCACCCGCTTCTTCTACTTGCTTGCGAGTTGCGTGAATCATGCCATCAGCTTGGTTACGCGCTTGAACTAGCTCTTCAAATTTCGCATCTTCTTCAGCATTAGCTTCTGCATCACGAACCATTTTTTCAATTTCAGCGTCATCTAGACCAGAAGAAGCCTTGATGGTGATTTTCTGCTCTTGACCCGTATCTTTGTCTTTCGCAGATACGTGTAAGATACCATCAGCATCAACATCGAATGTTACTTCGATTTGTGGTGTGCCACGCATTGCAGCACGGATACCTTCAAGATTAAATTGACCTAATGATTTGTTATCGCTAGCGCGCTTACGCTCGCCCTGACAAACATGAATTGTTACAGCAGACTGATTATCTTCAGCTGTTGAGAACGTTTGTGCTTGCTTAGTCGGGATGGTGCTGTTTTTAGTGATAACGTTAGTCATCACGCCGCCCATGGTTTCGATACCTAGAGACAGTGGAGTAACATCTAGTAATAGTACGTCAGTTACGTCACCAGAAAGTACGCCGCCTTGTACCGCTGCGCCCATTGCTACTGCTTCGTCTGGGTTAACGTCTTTACGTGGCTCTTTACCGAAGAACTCTGTCACTTTCTGTTGTACTAGTGGCATACGAGTCTGACCACCAACCAAGATAACATCGTTGATGTCGCTTAGGCTTAGGTCTGAATCAGCGAGTGCAACACGTAGCGGTTCAAGAGTACGTTCAACTAAATCTTCAACTAGAGATTCAAGTTTTGCACGAGTAACTTTAATGGCTAAGTGCTTAGGACCCGTTGCGTCAGCCGTAATGTACGGTAAGTTAACTTCAGTCTGTTGCGTTGAAGACAGTTCGATTTTAGCTTTTTCAGCAGCTTCTTTTAAACGCTGAAGTGCTAGCGGATCATTGCTGATGTCGATGCCCTGATCTTTCTTGAATTCTTCTACTAGGTAGTTGATTAAACGGCTGTCGAAATCTTCGCCACCTAGGTGAGTATCACCGTTAGTTGCTAGTACTTCAAACGTGTGCTCGCCGTCCATTTCATCGATTTCGATGATTGAAATATCGAATGTACCACCACCAAGGTCATAAACAGCAACAACATTGTCGCCCGCTTTTTTGTCCATGCCATAAGCAAGAGCAGCAGCCGTTGGTTCGTTGATAATACGCTTAACTTCTAGACCAGCGATTCGTCCAGCATCTTTAGTTGCTTGACGCTGTGCATCATTAAAGTAAGCAGGAACCGTGATTACAGCTTCAGTAACTTCTTCACCAAGATAATCTTCAGCAGTCTTTTTCATTTTCTTTAGAATTTCAGCTGATACTTGTGGTGGTGCCATTTTCTTGTCTCGAGCTTCAACCCATGCATCACCGTTGTCTGCTTTAACAATGTTGTAAGGCATGATTTTAACATCACGCTGTACAACTTCATCTTCAAAGCGACGACCGATTAAACGCTTAATAGCGAATAAGGTGTTATGTGGGTTTGTTACCGCTTGACGTTTTGCTGGCTGACCAACTAACACTTCATTTTCAGTGTATGCGATGATCGAAGGGGTTGTGCGATCGCCTTCAGCATTTTCAATGATGCGAGTTTTTTCGCCGTCTAATACTGCTACACAAGAGTTTGTTGTACCTAAGTCAATACCGATAATTCTGCCCATCGGGGATTCTCCAAAACAATGTCATTAAATGACTAATAATATGAATGTGGGTGTTTGTAATAAACGACCCTTTGCTTAGAATTATATATGGGGGTGCAATTTCAAATGCCAAGGCAAGTTTGAAAAATAATTGAACTTTTTTTTGTTTTTGCCCAAAAGAATTATTAACCATCTATTAAGCCCTGCTATGGTATTCATTTCATTTCTAAAATATTGGCAAACTTTAAGGGATTACGATGAATAAACTACACCAACTATTCGTTAGCTTGTTATTGACGACTTTCTCGCTGGCCGCTTCAGCAACCGAGCTCAACTTTAACCTTTATCAATTGGCGGCAGCTGCTGAAGAACAAGTTGATAATGACATCATGAAGGTTACGCTGACCGCTTCCCATCAAGCGCAAAGTTCCACCGCTGTTAGTAACAAAGTTAACCAGCAGATGAACGCAGCGCTAAAAATATTAGCCTCAAGCCCCGATATAAATTATCAAACAGGTAATTACCAGACTCACCCCACTTATCAGCGCCAAAAGATTTCCGGTTGGCAAGCGTCGCAGCAGCTGATCTTAAAAAGCAGCGATGTTAAAAAAATGACCGACTTAATCGGTCAATTGCAATCGCAGTTAAAACTGTCGAGCATGAAATTTGAAATCAGTAAAAAGGTTCGAAAAAACGTCCAAGATAAATTATCCGTGACAGCCCTTAACCAATTTAAAGCGCGTGCTGCTTTAATTCAACAAACAATGGGTGCTGATAGCTATCGAGTGGTTAATGTTGATGTTAACTCCGGCATGCAATTTATGCCGCAAGCGCGTGTCATGATGAAATCATCAATGTCAATGTCTGCAGACAGCATGTCAGTACCTGCCGTTAGCAGCGGTACGAGCAAAATAAACGTCCGGGTTAGTGGTCAAATTCAACTGGTGTTTAATTAATAGATGGCGGGAGGAATTGGGTTCAGGTGAGCCTTCGGTAACTGCTCCTGCGTTACCCTACCTCCTAAATCCATTTAGTCGTAAACATCCTCGCTCTCTGCTATTGCCACCAGGGATGGTGGTACTTAGGTTTTGTCTGGAACTTAAAACCTGTGCCACCAGGGATGGTGGTACTTAGGTTTTGTCTGGAACTTAAAACCTGTGCCACCAGGGATGGTGGTACTTAGGAAATGTCTGGAACTAATTTCCTGACTCGATAATTGCTCCTGCATTATTCTAATGTGCACATCCTTGTGCAAACTTGGCACCGCGACATTGCATGCAGGGATGCATGTACTTAAGCTTTGCAGGAGCAAAAAGCTTGACCGTTGATCCTCGGTAACTGCTCCTGCGTTACTCTACCTCCTAAATCCATTTAGTCGTAAACATCGTCGCTCTATGCCATCCTTGGCACCGCGACATACCGTTCATCCTGAACATAAAAAAGCCAGTTTGCATTGCAAACTGGCTTTTCTATGACCCAAGCTAACGTCTTAGCTTGGCAATAACTTATTATTTACGCTTTCGTATCTAATGGTGCAGGTTTAGCTACGACAACCATCGCCGGGCGTAACAAACGACCGTTTAGCTCATAACCTTTTTGCATGCAGTCAATGACCGAGTTTGGCTCAGCGCCAGGGACTTCAATCATGGTCATTGCTTGATGCAATTCTGGGTTGAAGATTTCACCCACTGGGTTTATTTGCTTCACACCTGATTTATCCAGCGCAGCGGTAAAGCTATTAAGTGTCATCTCAATACCTTCAATAATTGACTTAAACTCTTCGCTGTCTTTATCAATTGATGATAAGGCACGATCTAAGTTGTCAACTACAGGTAATAATTCTGACGCAAATTTATTAAGTGCAAATTTATGCGCTTTTTCGACATCAATGCTAACGCGACGACGCATGTTCTCAATATCAGCACGGCCACGTAAAACACCATCTTGTTGTGCAGCAACTTTTGCTTCACTTTTCGCTAGCGCTTCCTCAAGTTCAATAATACGTTGTTCCATTGAATCAACGATAACACCGTCGTCAGCTAATTCAGGGGTAATATCTTTTTCAACTACAGGTGTTTCTTGCAATTCAACATCCTGTGGCTGGCCATCTAAATCTTTATCGCTCATCATTTTTCCAAATTCAATGTTTAATACTTATGCTGTTTATTATGGGGATCAAATTTTTTGATTCAAGAGTAAATGCAAAAATTAACAACTCAAGTTAAATTCCTTGCCCGCGCTAAAAATTAACACCTTGTTTTTGTAGCGCAATATAAAAAGATGGGGGTATACTTGCTATTATCTCTGTCAGGTAAATATTAATACTATGAAGCGCCCATTCAACACCATTGGTCTGGTTGGTAAAGCCAATCATCATGCCACCAGTCAAACATTATCTGAGCTTTATCACTTGCTCATATCTCTGGATTATCAAGTTTTAGTTGAAGAAATGGTCGGTCAAGATCTTGAGGAACTATCAGTTGAACGGGTAGAGCTAACCACAATAGGTGAGCGTTGTGACTTAGCTATTGTCATAGGTGGCGATGGTCATATGCTAGGCAGCGCAAGAGTTTTAGCACGTTATGACATTGCAGTGGTTGGCGTTAATCGCGGTAATCTTGGCTTTTTAGCCGATTTGGATCCCGACAATTTAGAGGCACCATTATGCCAAATATTGCAAGGGGAACACCTCATCGAGCAACGTTTTCTGCTTGAGGCCCAAATTTTTCGCCATGGCATGATGAAAAGCACCAATACCGCAATGAACGAAGTTGTGTTGCATGCTGAAAAAGTAGCCCACATGATTGAGTTCGAGTTATATATTGACGACTTATTTGTTTACCATCAGCGCTCAGATGGCTTGATCACCGCTACCCCAACAGGTTCGACCGCCTATTCACTGTCTGGTGGCGGCCCAATCTTAACCCCCAATATGGATGCTATTTCACTGGTGCCGATGTTTCCCCACACCTTGAGTTCAAGACCAATAGTAATTGCCGGTAATAGTCAAATTAAGCTGCGGATCCCAAATTATACCGACGATCAAATTCAACTAAGCTGTGACGGCCAAGTAACCTTAGCCGTGCAACCGGGTGATGAAATCATCATTAAAAAATCGATCAACCTGCTGCAGTTAATTCACCCAACCGGATACAGCTACTACGAAGTCTTGCGCAGTAAATTAAATTGGAACGAACAAAAAGTTGTTAGGCGTAAACCTTAAGCTTTAAAATCAATTAACACCATAGTTTTTAATATTTTTTTAGGCAAAGACGAGACGACTAAATTAAAGGAATTATCGATCATCCGTTCAATTTCTCCGGCTGCGATTGAACCGTCGATGACGACAGTATTCCAGTGTTTTTTATTCATGTGATAACCGGCAGTGATTGCATCATAAATATCACGCAGTGCTAAGGCTTCATCGGGATCACATTTTAAATTAAGCGCGCACAAGCCACTGGCACGATCGGTGGCAACTGACGCAAACATTTTTCCTTTAACCTTAAAGACCATCACTGCCAACCCAAAAGGGTGGTCTAATAATACATAGGGTTTTTCCAATAAATATTGCTTATATTTTTCGTGATTATCCATTTAGCCTCCAATACAACATAATTTGGTGAGCGCAGTTACGGCTTACTTATATCAATAATTTTAGAGTATAGTAAAAAAAAGTGTTTTTTCAGATTGTTAAGCGCTTTTAGCAAAAGTAACGTTCAAAGTCGTCCTTTAGTCATACAATTGGACGCCATTACAGCTAATCGTTGATATTAACTTAATTGCTTTCGGTCACACGCGGCTTAACGATATAATCTAAATGTACAACTACCCCAGTGAGGCACGTCACCTTGTTTTTTGAAGGCTCCGAGAAAAAAGCGACAATAACCATAGATAATACCCGTCTATCACTATTAAACGATTTTGATGATGATTTTTGGCATTTATTAGTTGAACAATGCCAGGCTAAAGTTTTGTCAAAAATTTCAAATCAAGACTGCACGGCTTATTTACTGTCGGAATCAAGTTTATTTGTCTGGCACGATCGCTTTGTTATTCTTACCTGTGGTACCACAAGTTTGGTTAATGCGATTGAGTTTTTTGTCAGCAAAGTAGAAAGTAATATAATTCTCGGCTTAATTTTCCAACGAAAAAATGAATTCTTCGCCCACGCACAACCGAGCTGTTTTAATGATGATGCTAAAATTCTACAACAATATTTTGATGGCCAAGCTTGCCGTTTTGGCAGCTTAAATAGTCACCACAATTACCTGTACCATTTAAACAAACCTTTAACCTCAACGCACATTAACCCTAGTTACGAATTGCTTAGCTATCAAATTAGCCGTGAAGCCTCAGCTATTTTATGTCAGCCCAACCTCACCACTGATCTGGTCCGTGAATTTTTACGCCTTGATCAATTTTTGCCAAATTTCAGTTACGATGACTTTGTCTTTGAGCCGTATGGCTATTCGTTAAATGCCATTGCTGGGCAAGACTATTTAACCATTCATATCACCCCACAAGAACATTCAAGTTATGTCAGCATTGAAACAAATCTTAATTTAATGCCACTGTTACCGCTGTTATTAGACATATTAGCACCGAGCTCTTTTGATTTAATCGCGTTTAATGCCCCAGAATTTTCAGCATTAACTGCACATTACATTCCTGCGCCTTACCTTAGTCATCAAGTCGTTGCGAGCACGTTAAGTTGTAACGAGCATGTTGATTTTGCCAGTTTTATCAAGCCAACTCAGCAACCAATAGCGCCTAACGCACTTAAAATTTAGTCCAATCTGCCCTCGAATGTGTCTTGATTGTATCGGTTTTCATAATTTTTATCGGCTGAAAACTTGACCAATACCAAATATACTGTATAAATAGCCATGTACTGTATGTACCACTGTATATAATCAACCACAGGGTGACACCATGTTAACGCAGCTAACCATTAATGATTTTGCCATTGTTCAATCACTTGATATTGAACTACAGCCGGGTATGACTACCATCACAGGTGAAACGGGTGCAGGTAAATCAATTGCTATTGATGCACTATCGTTATGCTTAGGCGGGCGTGGTGAGGCAGGCATGGTTCGTACCGACGCAAATAGAGCTGATATTTGTGGTCAATTTAACATCGCGAGCAATAAGGCGGCGGCTAAATTTCTGAGTCAGCATGATTTAGACAAAGAAAATCAGTGCATCGTCAGACGGACAATATCCAAAGAAGGTCGCTCTAAAGGCTATATTAACGGAATAGCGGTGCCGATTAGTCATCTAAAAGAGCTTGGGCTGTTGTTGCTAAACATTCATGGTCAACATGCCCATCAAGGTTTGTTAGACCCAGCAATACAACTTAAATTACTCGATCAATACGCCAGTCACAAAAAATTGCTTGAGCAAGTTGAGAATAGCTACCTGAGTTATCAGCTAGTCAACAAAGAATTGTCCCAACTAAAACAACAGCAACATGAATACAGCGCTAAGGTTCAATTACTCGAATATCAAGTTGAAGAATTTGATCAATTTGCTTTAATTGAGGGCGAATTTGAGCAGATTGAAGCGCAACATAGTCGGCTAGCCAACAGCGAGTCAATAAAAGTCCAGTGCTACCAACTGCTTGAACAGCTCAGTGATAGTGCAGACTCAAATATTGAAGGCATGCTAAACCAAGCAAGTACTTCAATTAGCGAGTTAGTTGAACATGATCAAGCCTTAGCCAGCATCAGTGAGATGATAAATGCCGCGTTGATCCAAATTCAAGAAAGCAGTAATGAGTTAAATCAATACAGCGAACAACTAGAACAAGATCCACAGCAATTAGCTGAGCTCGAACTAAGACTGAGCAAAGCGATGCAGTTAGCTCGCAAGCACCAAATTCAACCCCAGCAGATCCCAGCATTACATCAACAAATAAGAGATGAGTTAGCCAGGTTAAGTGGTAATGAAGCGCGAATAGAGCAATTGGTAGATCGGCTGATTGAGATTAAAGCGCAGTATATTATTGCCGCAGATCTGTTGTCTGCTAGCCGCTCTAAATACGCTCAAAAGTTAAATAAACTGATTATGAAGTCCATGCGCCGCCTTAGCATGGAACATGGCATATTCGAGATTGCACTTAATGCTAAACCAACCGAACAAATTTCCCTGTTAGGTCAAGACGCCATCGAATTTAAAGTTACGACCAACCCCGGTCAACCTCTTGAACCGCTACATAAAGTGGTTTCAGGTGGCGAGCTTTCACGCATTAGTTTAGCTATTTCAGTGATAACAGCCGATAAAGTCGCAACCCCAACCCTAATTTTTGATGAGGTAGATGTCGGCATTAGTGGCCCAACAGCTGCTACCGTTGGCGCCATGTTACGGGAACTGGGAAAAAGCACTCAAATTATTTGTGTCACCCACTTGCCGCAAGTAGCCGCTTGCGGTCACCAACAACTGCAAGTCGCTAAACATACTGATGGTAAAACCACCTCAACCACTATGTTAGCGCTAAGCGAAGAAACCCGAGTACTTGAACTCGCTCGACTGCTTGGCGGTAATTCAATTAGCCATACAGCGGTGGCCAATGCTCAAGAACTACTAATTAGCCATTAAATAAAGCAAAATATGACAAAATTTGAACCACTAAGCATAAACTTGCTTAGTGGTTGGTCAAATATGTGAGACCAGCACTGTTAGATAAGCCAATACAATGATAAAATATACCCTTTAATTTTATACCAATTTAAGGGTAATCCATTGCAAGGCACTCAACTACTTGATTTTATAGTCAAAAACCTAGAAGACATGAAAGCTCGTGATATCGTAACATTAAACATTACTGATCTTTCGGCCATCACAGATAAAATGATTATTTGTTCAGGTAATTCTTCTCGTCATTGCCGTTCTATTGCCAACAGCTTATTGGTTGCAGCGAAAAAAGCCGGCGTTCCACCACTAGGCATCGAAGGCATCAAAGAAGGTGGCTGGGTTCTACTAGACATGAACGAAGTTGTTGTTCATGTAATGGACGATTACAGCCGCGACTTCTACAAATTAGAGCAGCTTTGGAACGGTGAATCTAAACACCTAGCGCCTTAAATCAGTTCGATGAAAATTCAAATTATTGCAGTAGGCACTAAGATGCCAAGCTGGGTTGAAAGCGGTTTGCAAGAATACTTGCGCCGCTTTCCGCGTGATTGTACCGTAGAAGTTGTTGAAGTAATTGCGGGAAAACGCGGTAAAAATGCCGATATTAAAAGAATTTTGCAAAAGGAAGGCGAATTAACCCTGGCTGCTGTACCTAAGGGCAATCGCATTGTCACCTTAGAGGTTGAAGGGAAACCTTGGACCACCCCACAACTGGCGATAAACTTAGAAAAATGGCAAGTAGACGCTCGTAATGTCAGTTTGCTGATCGGTGGTCCCGAAGGACTCGCACCTGAGTGTATCCGTGCCTCTGAACAACGTTGGTCGTTATCACCACTCACCTTACCTCACCCGATGGTCCGTGTTATTGTTGCCGAAGCGCTATATCGTGCTTGGAGCATCAACAACAATCACCCTTACCATAGAGAGTAATACCGATTGCACCAATCCGTTGACCGTTTTCTCGCGCTAAACGCCTGATCGCGGCAACCAAGGGTACACAAGGTGTGTATATCTTGATTAAAAAATTGAATAGTTCATTAATGTTACTGATTTATTTCAAAATTAAGGAACTATCTCCAATTTATTTCGTCAATATCTTAGTTATAAAGGATAAGCTGAGCGCATGTTTCTAAATAAACGGGCACCGATCCGTAATCTTAATGCCGAAAACACATTATTTATGCGCCGGGCTCTGTTAGCCTTTATTGGTGTTATTGTATTAGTGTTAGTACTTTTCACCAATCTGTTTCAAATTCAAATTAATCTGTATGAAGACTACCAGACCCGTGCAAATGGCAATAGAATTAAGCTTATCCCGGTCGCGCCTAATCGTGGCTTAATTTATGATCGCAACGGTGTATTACTGGCTGAAAACAAACCTGTCCACAGCCTTGAGCTTATCCCTGAACAAATAAAATCGCTAGAGCAAACCTTAACAACTATCAGCAGCATTATTGAGCTAAGCGAAACTGAACATTCTAATTTTATAAAATCGGCAAAGTCACAACGACGCTTTAAAAGCATTACCTTAAAAAATCAATTAACTCCAACCGAAGTCGCAAAGATATCGGTCAATCTTCATCAGCTGCCCGGTGTCAGTATTGACGCGCGGCTGAAAAGGTTTTACCCCTATGGACCATCTTTAACCCATGTGCTTGGTTACGTTGCAAGAATAACAAAAAAAGAGCAAGCAACTATATCGGCTAATAATGAAGAAACGGTTTACGCGGCAACGCGTGATATTGGTAAGCAAGGCATTGAAAAGTATTACCAACGATTGCTTCACGGCAGCCCTGGTCATCAGGAAGTTGAGGTCAATAATCGCGGACGGATCATTCGGGTGCTCAACTACCATCCGCCAACTCACGGCCAAGATTTATACTTGAACATCGATGTAAAACTGCAACAACGCGCTTTTGATATGCTTGAGGGACGACGCGGCTCAGTGGTGGCCATCGATCCAAATAATGGTGCGGTGTTAGCTTTGGTAACGAGTCCCAGTTATGATCCGAATTTATTCGTTCATGGTATTTCGTCTAAAGCTTACAAAAAATTACTGTCTAGGGACAAACCGCTGATTAACCGCGCGACTCAAGGTACCTATCCACCAGCATCAACGGTTAAACCTTTAATTGCGTTGGCCGCGTTGGAAGAAAACATTATCTCGGATCGGACCTATATCAATGATCCCGGTTGGTTCAAGTTACCCAATGTTAACCGCAAGTTCCGTGACCATTTAAAATGGGGCCACGGTAAAGTCAATGTTTATAAAGCGCTTGAAAAATCATGTAATACCTATTTTTATGATGTTGCCTATCGACTTGGCATTGATAAATTAAGTAGCTATATGACCCAGTTTGGTTTTGGTGAATATACCGGTATCGACATTCATGAAGAAAAAAGTGCCATTATGCCATCTCGAGGTTGGAAGCGTGCTCGTTACAATCAACCTTGGTACATCGGTGATACAATCTCATTAGGTATTGGCCAGAGTTACTGGACCGTCACACCATTACAATTGGCAAAATCAACCGCGACCTTAGCAACCAATGGTAAAGTTTTTGTGCCGCAATTACTGGGCGCTAGTCAAAGTGAACAAGGGTTAATTCAAATTCCTGCTAACCAGGCATCAACTATTAATTTAAAAGATGATAACAATTGGAATATCATCCATAAAGGCATGTGGAACGTGACCAATAAACTCGGTGGTACAGCTTATAAAGTATTTGGTGATGCCCCTTATGAATCGGCAGGGAAAACTGGTACCGCTCAAGTGGTTGGGATCGCCGAAGATCAAAAATATGATAAAGATAAAATACATGAACGACTCAGAGACAACGCTATTTTCGTCGGTTATGCCCCCTTTGAGAACCCTGAAATAGCGATATCAGTCGCTATTGAAAATGCTGGCCATGGTGGCAGTAGCGCTGCGCCTATCGCACGAGAAATATTTGATATTTACCTTGAGCATATTAATACCAGCTTACAGCCCTCTCTCGTTAAACAACAGCAACTTTCAGGTAACCCCGTATTATGATGCCATCAAGTTCTGACCAAAAAGGTTATGCCCGCAAGGCATCTTTCTGGCATCGGATTCACCTCGATATCCCGCTGTTGTTAGGTCTACTGTTGTTAATGTGCGTCTCGTTAGTCGTTATCTATAGCGCATCAGGGGCTAGCATTGGTTTAGTAAAACGCCAAGCATTGCATATTGTCATTTCGTTAGCAGTGATGTTCGCTGTCGCCCAGATCCCGCCCGACACAATTCGTCGTTGGGCGCTGCCCTTATTTACATTTGGCGTCGCCATGCTCATTGCTACCTTATTGTTTGGTCATGTTGGCAAAGGCGCGCAGCGGTGGATTGATTTTGGTTTTGCTAAATTTCAGCCATCAGAGGCAATGAAATTAATTTTACCGATTATGATTGCTCATTTTATTACCCGCCACGCACTGCCGCCGCAAATAAAACATGTGATGCTCGGGTTCGTTATTGTGTTGATTCCAACCTTATTGATTGCCAAACAGCCTGATTTAGGTACCTCAATTTTGGTCGCTAGCGCGGGATTGTTTGCATTGTTTTTAGCCGGCATGAGCTGGCGAATAATTTTATCCTTCGCTGGGGCAATTTCTGCTTTTATCCCAATTTTGTGGTATTTCTTAATGCGACCATACCAGCGCCAGCGGGTATTAACCTTCTTAGATCCTGAAAGTGACCCACTCGGTTCTGGTTATCATATAATCCAGTCAAAGATTGCGATTGGCTCTGGTGGTTTAACCGGTAAAGGCTGGTTAAACGGGACCCAATCACAACTCGAATTTTTACCTGAGCGCCATACTGACTTTATCTTTTCAGTATTTTGTGAAGAATTTGGCCTTATGGGTGTCGTCGGATTATTGTGCCTTTATATGTTTGTTATTGCTCGCGGGCTGATTATTGCAACTCGGGCTCAAGATCCTTTTTCCAGAGTATTAGCAGGTAGCATTACCCTCACTTTTTTTGTGTATCTGTTTGTCAACATTGGCATGGTATCCGGGCTGTTGCCTGTTGTTGGTGTTCCGCTACCTTTGATCAGTTACGGCGGCACCTCGATGTTAACCCTGATGTTAGGTTTTGGACTGCTAATGAGCATCCATACCCATCGCAGATTCAATAAATGATCACCAACCAATTTTCTATGCCAGAGGTTAACATGCGTTTTTTTGCTTTACTTTTCATTACCACTTTTATCATTGGTTGTAGCAATACCCCCGAAACTAAGTCTCGTTACAGTATCAAACAAGATAAGGCCCCAGTGCGCCTGCCTACGGTCACTGAAACCCGCGATATTATCCCTGGTTTTGAGCCCTACTCTCGTGGTGGCAATAAAAACTACACGGTGCGGGGCATTAGCTATCAAGTACTAAAACAAGCCACTGACTTTGAACAAATAGGCAATGCCTCATGGTATGGACAGAAGTTTCACGGTCACCTGACCTCAAATGGTGAAACTTATGACATGTATGGCCTATCAGCAGCGCATACTCAACTGCCATTGCCCAGTTTTGTTAAGGTCACTAACTTAGTCAATAATAAAGAAGTGGTGGTTAGGGTTAATGACCGCGGTCCGTTTCACCCTAATCGCATTATCGATTTATCCTATGGTGCTGCCCACCGCTTAGATATGCTAAATGCTGGCACGACTCGGGTAAAAATTGAAGTGCTAACCTTCGATCCTAATCCAACGCCAACGGCTATCACAGGATCGGCTCAACCAGCCCTATTAGTCACAGCGCCAGCCAAACAATTTCGCTGTGTGGTGCAATTAGCCGCCACTTCCAATCAACAAATGGCGCAGACACAGCTATCAAAAATAGCCAAACAATTCCAAGTAGCGAGCCAACTTGAGCCTGTAGGCAGCTTCGTTCGGATGCAACTTGGGCCATTAGCCGACAAACAACACTGTGATCTAATCTTAAAAAAAATCACAGATAATTATCCAAAAGCATTTATCAAAATGCTGTAACCCGTTACTATTAACCTATATTCTGCCTCAGTTGTAATACTGGGCAGTTTCTCTTTCACCGACATCATCTGCCAGCAGCCAACGCGTTTTGGTCTCAGTCGCAGATGACAATATTACTGGATATGACGATTTCATGAGTAAGTACATTATTGGTTTAAAAACCCTGGTCGCCTCTGCTGTGTTGCTGGCATCAAGCACCAGCCAAGCCGCGATGATTACCCCCAATGCGCCCACTGTAGCCGCTAAAAGTTATATCTTAATTGATAATACCACCGGTCAAATCTTGGCTGAGAGCAACGCCAACGATCAATTAGCACCAGCGAGTTTAACCAAGCTAATGACCAGCTTCATTATTGGTCGTGAGCTAAAGTCGGGCAACATCAAACAAAGTGATCAAGTCACTATCAGCAAAAATGCTTGGGCCAAGAACTTCCCTGGCTCATCGGTGATGTTTATTGAGGTCGGCACCGATGTGTCGGTCGCCGATCTTAACCGTGGCATCGTTATTCAATCGGGTAACGATGCTTGTGTCGCCATGGCTGAGTATATCGCTGGCACCGAAGATGGTTTTGCCGATCTAATGAATACGGTCGCGACTGAACTTGGCATGGAGTCGAGCTTTTTTGAAAACAGTCACGGGCTCGACAGTGATTTGCACAAAACAACCGCCTTTGACATGTCTGTGCTAGCCCGGGCAATTATTAGTGAAACACCTGAAGAATATAAGCTTTACAGCGAAAAATCATTCACTTACAACAAGATAAAGCAGTATAACCGTAATGGGCTGTTGTGGGACAAAAGCCTTAATGTCGACGGCATGAAAACGGGCCACACCTCGAACGCCGGTTATAGCTTGGTAGCATCGGCTGAAAAAGACGGCATGCGCCTGATTTCCGTGGTCATGGGCACCAACAGCAAACAAGCCCGCACCAGCGAAAGTAAGAAATTATTAAACTACGGCTTCCGCTTTTTTGAAACAGTCACGCCATACCCAGCGGGCCACAAATTTGCGAGCCAGGATATTTGGTATGGCAAAACCAATGTGGTTGATTTAGGCGTCACAGCCAGCACCCCATTGACCATCCGCCGTGGACAAGCTAAAAACCTCAAAGCGAGCTTCGAGTTAAATAAAGCGCTTGAAGCACCGATTGCCAAAGGCGAAGTTGTTGGCACGGTTTATATTCAGCTCGACGGCAAAGAGTTGGCGCAATACCCACTCGTGACCTTAAATGAGGTTGAGCTGGGCAGCTGGTTTAAACGCACCATGGATTACTTTAAGCAAATGGTCGCGACTTGGTTTAATTAATAAACGTGAAAATTGGCAAAAAAAAACCATCATTAGTGATGGTTTTTTTTCGACTAGCCGCCAACCGATGAATGAGATAAAATAGCTGATTATCGAGCTTACCCTACCAAGGCGCTAATCTCATTGCTAGACCATTAACACCAATGTTAATCATTGGCATGATGGTCTAAACAGAATTGGTATTAGGTATGTCACAGCTACCCCAATATTTTTATTCGATACCGTATCACCACAGCACCGGCGCAATTGCGTTAAACACTGTGGTATTAAAATAATTCGGCCAAGGTAGACAGCAGATGCTGTTCCTTGGCGACCCTTTGTGTTGGAGATTTTAATGAACACAAATTTTGATGAAATTCTCGATTTTCCTTGTGACTTTGGCTTTCGTATCATGGGCCTAGCTCAAGATGAACTGCCAAGTGTTGTTAACGCAGTTTTTGATTTACATGCCCCTGGTGATTACAAGCAAAAGCCTGGCATCCGTGCTAGCAGTACCGGCAAGTATCATTCAATTTCATATACTGTGCGCGTACAAAGCAAACAACAAATCGAGCTACTTTATACCGAACTGTCGGCACTCGATATTGTACGTTACGTACTTTAGGCTCAAATAGTAGATAATTGGCAGCAATTAAAGGGGTTTCATGTCAAATAACGGCGCAGCACCAGCGAACAATTTAGTTATCCGACAGTTAAATCGTCGGGATTACGAATCGGTCTGGCATGCAATGCAAGACTATACGGATTCGCGTGATGCGCAATCACGTGATGAAATCTGGTTGGTTGAACACGATCCAATCTTTACCCAAGGACAGGCCGGTAAAGAAGAGCATCTATTATTTCCCGGCGATATTCCGGTGGTAAAGGTCGATCGTGGTGGCCAAGTAACCTATCATGGACCCGGCCAATTAGTCGCTTATTTCTTATTAGATATTCGCCGATTAAAATGTGGCGTTCGCGATTTGGTGACCCATATTGAACAAAGCTTAGTTGAATTGCTCAATATCTATGATATAAAGGCGTACCCAAAACCTGATGCACCCGGCGTATATGTCGATGGTAAAAAAATAGCCAGTCTCGGATTACGCATTCGTAAGGGCTGTTCTTTCCACGGCTTGGCCCTTAATGTTGATATGGATCTCGACCCGTTTAAACGGATAAACCCGTGTGGTTACAGCGGTCTTGAGATGATCCAAATCAATGACCTTAGCGGCCCGATTGAATTGGCGGCGGTTGAGAAAAGTTTAACCAAGATTATTGCCCAACGCTTAGGATATATAAATCTAGAGCACGTTACAGGATTCACCCATGAGTAACTTAAAACAATCAAAATTAGTCGCTGGCGAAAAACTTCGCGACGCCGACAAAATGGCGTTCATTCCGATCAAAGTGGTCGAAACCGAAAAAGCCGAAGTGTTACGTAAACCTAGCTGGCTTAGAGTGAAATTACCTCGTAGCACCGCTAAAATTGATGAAATTAAAAGCGCTATGCGCAAGCATAACCTTAGTTCGGTGTGTGAAGAGGCTTCTTGCCCTAACTTAAGCGAATGCTTCACCCATGGTACGGCAACGTTTATGATCCTTGGCGCTATTTGTACTCGCCGCTGCCCATTTTGCGATGTTGGACATGGCAGACCGTTACCGGTTAGCGCCGAAGAACCAGAGAAACTCGCCCTAACCGTGCGGGACATGAAGTTAAAATATGTGGTTATTACTTCAGTAGATCGTGATGATTTACGTGACGGCGGCGCTCAACACTTTGCCGACTGTATTAAAGCAATTCGCGCTGAAGTGCCATCAATAAAAATTGAAATATTGGTGCCTGACTTTAAAGGCCGGATGGACAAAGCGCTTGAAATACTAAGCACTGAGCCACCTGATGTTTTTAACCACAATTTAGAAACAGCACCGCATTTATACCGTGAAGTGCGCCCAGGCGCTCATTATAAAAATTCGTTAGAGTTATTACGCCGCTTTAAAGAAATGCACCCAGAAGTGACGACCAAATCGGGCTTAATGATGGGACTGGGCGAAACCAATGATGAGATTGCTGCGGTATTAAAAGACTTGCGCGATCACAATGTTGAGATGCTTACCTTAGGCCAATATTTACAACCAAGTAAGCACCATTTACCCGTTAAACGCTACGTGCCACCAGCAGAGTTTGACGCACTTGGCGAAATAGCTAAAGAACTTGGCTTTACCCACGCAGCTTGTGGCCCAATGGTGCGTTCTAGCTACCATGCCGACATGCAAGCCGCTGGCAAAGAAATAAAATAACTGGGCGTAGCCGCTGTACTCAGCTGCCCTGCTTATTTATTCGGCTTAGTTATTCGGCTTAGTTATCCTGCTTAGCGCAGTCAACAATAAAATTTTGTTGCTGCGCTAATATTATCATCCCCGTTGTTTTCAATAATTGCACTTAGCATCAATAATACCTGTCAATACAGCTTCATTTTTAATCACTTATTTGACACTGCCGCTCTTGTGGCAAACCCAGTGGCCATAGTGCGCTCCGACCAGAACATAAGTACTTTATATATCATTAATATACAGTTATTATGATCCATATACGATTTATATTATGAGAGTTTCCCAATGAATTTTTTGTCACACCTTTTTGATAACAACAGACATTGGGCTAAAGAAGTCGAATCCAATGAACCTGGTTTTTTTAAAACATTAAGTGAACAGCAACAACCAGAGTATTTGTGGATTGGCTGTTCTGATAGCCGAGTCCCTGCCAATGAAATTGTCGGTTTAAAACCGGGTGAGTTATTCGTGCATCGTAATGTTGCCAATGCCGTTGTGCATACCGATCTTAACTGCTTGTCAGTTATTCAATACGCGGTAGATGTATTAAAAGTAAAACATATTATAGTGACTGGCCACTACGGTTGTGGTGGTGTTATCGCGGCGATGAATAATGCCAAATTAGGCTTGATCGATAATTGGTTACGCCACATTAAAGACATTCAACATAAGCACCAAGCTCATCTACGATCAATCAGTGATGTTAAACTACGCCAAGATCGGTTATGCGAACTTAACGTCATTGAGCAAGTGATGAATGTGTCGCAACTATCAATAGTGCAAGACGCGTGGTTACGCGGCCAAGACTTACAGCTCCATAGTTGGATTTACGGTGTTCATGACGGTAAACTGCATGACTTAAAAACCTCGATCACCAACAGTAATGAAGCGGTTGATATTTACCAAAACGTCATTAAAAATCTACAAATCCCAACTCCGTAATTACTCATTTTTACCCCGAGGTTTGATCCAATCTCGGGCATTAACTTCGCCATTGAGGCCACCATGTCTTCACCAAATACCTCACAGTACCCAATCGATGCCATTGGTTATATTGAATCCCCCTTTAAAGAAAAATTTGCCATTCCGCGCCAACCACGTTTAGCCAGTGCTGCTCTCGGTATTATTAGACTAGCACCTGACTACAATCATCCTGATACGGTGCGCGACATTGAACAGTTTTCTCATTTATGGATTATTTTCCGCTTTCATCAAACCGCCGATCAAGGCTGGCGCCCGTTAGTACGACCCCCTCGTCTTGGCGGCAACAAAAAAACCGGCGTATTTGCCACTCGCTCAACGTTCAGACCCAACAGTATCGGCATGTCAGCGGTTAAGCTCGAGCGCGTGATCATAGAGAACAATCAGGCGGCATTAGAAGTCAGTGGTCTTGATCTGCTCGATGGTACACCGGTGCTTGATATTAAGCCTTATATTCCTTACAGCGACGCTATCGACGCCGAGGCAGGATTTGCCGAGTTGTCACCCGACATTAAAATGGCGGTTGAATTTAGTCAACAAGCTCAACAGGTTATTTCGCAGCAACAGCAATACCCAGCCTTAGCGCAGTTAATTAGTCAAATATTGCAGCAAGATCCCCGCCCTGCCTACAAGCAAAATGATGGTAAGCTCCAGCAATATGGCGTGCGTTTATATGACTTTAATATTGAGTGGCAAGTCTGTGGCCTGCACACCTTAGTGACCCAAATTACTAAGATATAGCGTGATCAGTGCAATTGCGCTAAAAACCTATCCCCTGCGTATTAGAGCAATCCGCCGTATTGTTGCGTGTGTTAACTAAAAACACCTGCTACAATTCGGCTTTATTTTTTAAAATCAAATTATTTGCAAAGGTGTTTGTTTATGCGTACTACCCGCTACTTATTAGCCACCCAAAAAGAAACCCCTAATGATGCTGAGATCATTAGCCACCAGTTAATGATCCGTGCTGGTATGGTACGTCGTTTAGCATCGGGCTTATATACTTGGTTGCCTTCTGGCTTACGAGTAATGCAAAAGGTCGCTAACATTGTACGCCAGGAAATGGACCGTGCCGGCTCAGTTGAAGTATTGATGCCAATGGTACAACCTGCCGACTTATGGGAAGAAACTGGTCGTATTGAACAATTTGGCCCTGAATTATTACGGATTAAAGATCGTCACAACCGTCCGTTCGTATTAGGCCCAACTCATGAAGAAGTCATTACAGAACTGGTTCGCAAAGAATTAAAGAGCTATAAGCAATTACCGCTTAATTTGTTTCAAATTCAGAGCAAATTCCGTGATGAAGTACGCCCTCGTTTTGGCGTAATGCGTGCACGCGAATTTATGATGAAAGACGCTTATTCATTCCACTTGTCTGATGAGTGTATGGAACAAACTTATCAAGATATGTTCAAAGCTTACTGTCGCATTTTTGACCGCCTAGGTTTAGATTACCGCCCAGTACTTGCCGACAGTGGCAGCATTGGTGGCGCGCTATCGCATGAGTTCCATGTATTAGCCGAGTCTGGTGAAGATGCAATCGTCTTTAGTGACGGTTCTGATTATGCCGCTAACATCGAAAAAGCTGAAGCGCTTGCGCCTACTGGCGAACGCCCTGCGCCGCAGCAAGCACTGACCGCGATAGACACACCTAATGTTAAAACTATCGACGATGTCGCTACTTTATTAGCTGTTGACCCGACGTCGACCGTGAAAACGCTAATCGTTAAAGGTGTTGATGGTGATAAAGCTACTATCGTCGCGCTAGTATTACGTGGTGATCATGAGCTAAACGAAGTGAAAGCTGAAAAGCACCCGCTAATTGCTGTGCCTTTTGAGTTTGCGACCGAAGAAGAAATTCTTAGTGCAACGGGCACTAAGCCTGGTTCTATCGGCCCGGTTAAATTAGATATTCCAGTCATTGTTGACCGCAGCGCTGCGCATTTGGCAGATTTTGTCTGTGGCGCGAACAAAGATGACGTTCACTTTACTGGTGCAAACTGGGATCGTGATGTGACTGACTATCAAGTCGCTGATTTACGCAGTGTGGTAGCCGGCGACCCAAGCCCTTGTGGTCAAGGTAAGCTTGAAATTAAGCGCGGCATTGAAGTGGGTCATATTTTCCAACTTGGCAACAAATATGCGCAAGCGATGAACGCTGGTGTCTTAAACGAGCAAGGCAAGCATCAAATCCTTAATATGGGTTGTTATGGCGTTGGTGTTTCTCGGATCGTTGCTGCAGCGATTGAGCAAAACCATGATGACAATGGCATCATCTGGCCTGCTGAAATAGCCCCGTTCAAAGTGGTTATTGTGCCAATGAACATGCACAAGTCTGCTGCAGTTGCCGACGCCGCAGCTAGCTTGTACGAACAGTTACAAGATGCTGGCATTGAAGTATTATTTGATGACCGTAAAGAACGTGCTGGCGTAATGTTTGCTGACATGGAACTTATTGGGATCCCGCATACTGTTGTGATTGGTCAACGCAGTCTTGACAACGGCCTGCTCGAATACAAGTCACGCCAGACTGGCGTAAAAGAAGAAGTCGCTATTGAGCAAATGGTTGACTTTCTCAAAGCTAAATTAGTTTAATACTAACTAAGCTGTTTAAAACCACCGCTAGCCGGTGGTTTTTTTTTGCTAATTTTTAGCCCCGCCATTGCTGTACTAGCCAAAAGTTTGCTAACGTTAATAAAGGATTATACTAATTTTGCAGTCGTTTAATACCATTTGCATTAATTATGTGATCTTGTTGTGCCTGAATAAAATATATTAGAACAAGGCGCTAGATTGACTAATAGCTAGCTATTGGGATTGAGAGCAACGCCGTTATTGTTTATTTTAATTGGCACAAGTGGGCAATTATTTAATGCAAATGGTATAAGACCGATGACTGTGAACAAAGGAGCGCAATGAAATCGGAGCCAGTCTTAGCTAAAAAACCTAAAATAGCCTTATTACTGAGCGGCGGTGGCGCTCGTGGTGCCTATCAAGTTGGGGTGTTAAAAGCGATCGCCAGTTTTTACCCGCGCAATCATGGCATACCCTTTCCTATTTTATGTGGCACCTCTGCTGGCGCGATGAATACCACCGCGCTAGGGTGTTACGCCCCCTGTTTTCACCTTGGCGTTAAAAAGCTTGAATGGATTTGGCGTCATATGCACACCAATCAAATTTATCGCTCCGATCTTAATCATGTCTCGCGTTATATGTTTAATAACCTCACTAAGTGGATCCGCAGCGACTTAAACAGAAATAGAGCCAGTTCATTGCTCGACAACAGCCCATTAAGAGAACTATTAACCCAATTTATTCCATTTGATCGCCTTGAACGTAATATTTCTGCCGGTCATCTGCACGCATTATCTATTACGGCATCGAGCTATCAGACCGGCAACTCAATGTCATTTTTTCAAGGCCATCCGTCAATCAACGACTGGAAGCGTTCGAAAAGAGAAAGTCTGCGCGGTACGTTGCATTACGATCACTTGATGGCGTCCGCTGCGATCCCATTGCTATTTCCCGCTATTGAGGTGCGCCAAGCCTATTACGGTGACGGCTCAATTCACCAGCTATCACCGCTCAGTCCACCGATTCATTTAGGCGCCGAAAAAATATTATGTATTGGGCTCGCTTCCACGCCAAAAACTGAGGCACATGCACAACTTCATCACCCTAGCGCCTCTTCCATTGCCGGACATTTACTCGACAGCATATTTAGCGACACCCTGACCTCAGATATTGAGCGCTTGTCACGGATTAATGACACTTTAGAATTGATACCCGACGAAACGCGAGCACAATTACCGCTGCGAAAAATTGAAACCTTACTGATCAACCCAAGTATCGACATCGATCAGCTCGCACACAAGCATTTTGAACACATGCCGTTGGCGATCCGCTTATTGCTAAAATCGATTGGGATCGACAAAACCAGTGAATCGAGTTTAGTCAGTTACTTGTTATTCGAAAAGTCGTTTTGTAGCGCGCTAATCGACGTCGGTTATCGTGATGGCATCGCTCACAAACAACAATTGCTAAAATTTCTTGAGATTGAAGAACCCAGCCATCGCAGCCATGCCAGAGACTTTAGCCAACAGCCATAACCACGGCAAACACCCTCTTATTGCTTCCTCAACATCACCTAATCACAGGAATAGCTGAATTTAAGCTGTTAATAACACAAAATATCCATACTGATTAATGTTGGCATGTGAATTGCTTTATTAAAACCATCGGATAGTTAGTCAAAAAAATATTGTTTTTTCTATGCCTAACCTAGCAATAATCCGTACCGCAAATTATGGATGAAGCGGTCATTATTAACAGATTGAGAGAGAAACAATGTCACAGTTATATCGTAAAACTCATCAGGTTAGCCCTTTCGAAGTAAATACAATCACTTCGGAAGCTAACAACAATGATAAAAAACCACTTCGGCGTAGTGAGGATAAACTGGCATTTTTAGAAAAGCTCAATATGACAATCGAGCTTGAGCCACTATTAGCTACTTACACAGCGGAAGTTAGCCGTTTAATAGCAATTACCGGTCTAGAATTCGAAAACGCTAGCCACAAGTTGCAATTGAAATACTCAAAAGCCAGCTGCAACAAGTTAACGCAGCAATTAACTTTCAACAACATAGTATTGGGCAACATGATTTATCTCAGTACCCAGCCACTTAATAGCCACCAACGGCAATTAATTGCCAATGTTGAACAACAATTGTTGCAGTCATTGCATAATGTGTTGCGTTTTGAACATACTCGTAAAATGAGTATGAGGGATTACTTAACGGGTTTAGGCAATCGCAATTACTTTGAAGAAGCGCTCCGTCATATGACCGCAACTGCCGAAAGGGAAGATCGGTCGTTCACTTTATTATTTATTGATTTAGATAATTTCAAAGCGGTTAACGACGAGTGTGGTCATCTTGCTGGCGATCAAGTATTAATCGAGTTTTCTCGATTGTTAAGATTAGCAGTGCGTGATAATGATCATGTCTTTAGATTTGGTGGCGACGAATTTGCCATTTTATTGTCACACAGTGATCAGCTGCATCCCGAGTTTGTTGCACAACGAATAGTTAGTGCGACCAAGACGAGTCAACTGTTGCTTGAGTCAAACGTGACGGCCAGTATTGGTTATGCTAATTGGCAGCAAGGTGACAACAGCGCGGTGTTAACTAATCGCTCAGATCAAGCTTTATACCGCGTGAAAGGCGCCGGTAAAAATGGCTACCACGGCGCTGCCTAAAACAGCCTCTAGATCGTTAAAGGGCCAGTATTAATCAAATTTATGCCAGCGGATCACCACGTTGGGTTGATTAATACAGCCCTGATAACCCTGCTCGACCCACACCCCAAGCGCTGCAACAAGTTGCTGATCAAAAAACACTAATGGGATCTGAGATCGCTGCCACGTAGGAATATTAAACTCCTGCCATAGTTTTTTAACCACCCGACGCTTATCCCGACCAATAGGCCACGCTTTATAGCTGCCTACTACACTAAATCGAATTTCAACTTGCCGATCCCTTGGTGCGATTAAACGAACCAATGTTTGGCGGTCGATATTTGGGCTGGTACAGTCATTTTTAGCGATTCCGTGACTCTCGGTATCCTTATGGTCAGAATAATGGTGCTGACTAAATTCAAGCTTACCTAACTGGTTAGGCAAAGAAATCGTCGGCTCGCCCCGCCAAGCAATAACCTGCTCCGAAATATCAGGTTGAGGCGTAACAACCATCATCACTCCCTGATATCGTCTAATTTGCGCCCCACAGACTTCGACAATCGGATCGCTGTCTAAGGTCGCTGTTAACATTTGCGCCGTAATTTGTTGTAATTGGGCTTGCGATGGCATAACAAGTTGATGCTGACGCAACCAATAACGGATCACGTTATTTTGTCTCGCAGCAGATAACCCACCAACAACCGCCACTAATAAACCACCGCTAGCGGCTTGGACCTTGTCGTAATCAATCACAGCCAGCTCGTCGAGCAACTCAATACTTTGCCCCAGCAAACTAGCACTGCGGGCAAGGTTTTCACTAAAACCTTGCCAACGTTGATTTAATTTAGGCATTATTTGATGGCGTAAATAATTACGGTCAAAGCGACAATCGAGGTTGCTATCATCTTCAATCCAGTGCAACTGGTGGCGATGCGCATAATGCTCAATCTCTTTTCGGCCAATATTAAGTAATGGCCGATTGTGGCGCCCCTGATTAAACGCTAACGAACTCGGCATTGCAGCTAAGCCAAGGACTCCTGCGCCACGTTTTAACGCCAGTAAAACCGTTTCAGCCTGATCATCAAGATGTTGAGCGGTCACTAAGACATCATCGCTGCTAATATATTTAGCGAGCGCCTGATAACGCGCTTGGCGGGCCTGTGCCTCAAGATTACTGGCGCTGGTTAAATGAACAGGTTCAAGCACAAAGGCTATCGCATAATTGTCACATAGCTGCTGGCAAAAAAGCCCCCAGTTGTGCGCTAATTTATTTAATCCATGATTAACATGAACCGCGATAATTTGTTGATTATCGACCGTTGACTTAGCCAACAAATCAAGCAACACCACGGAATCAACGCCGCCACTTAAGCCAATAACGATGCGAGTCGTTGGTTGACAGTAATCGGCGACAAAACGTTCAATTTGAGCTGGAAGGGTCATTTTTTTTGATCTATAAAAGCGATGAAAGATAATACCAAGATTATAAATTTACAAAATTGGTATAAAAAGTGTTACCAACACTAAATTTATCGTATCAGCAGGTTGTCGGCGCGGTATAGTACAGTATACTGGCGGCAACAAATGTTAACTAATTTTATTGAGATATTTATGAAGATTCAAGATTTAGCGGTTTCAAACAATCTAAAAAAGAAAGTAATGACTGCACTAGCTAATGACAGCCTGTACATGCAAGAAGAAAATGGCGATTTAGTGATTAACGTCGCTGCTTACCTTGCAAGAAAAACTAATAGCAAAACTGTTACTTTAGAAGATATCCTTGGCAAAGGCTTGTTAGACTTTGACGCCGATTATATTGTTCTAACCTAACCAGCTAAGACCTAACGCAAGCAGTGGCACTATTATCGTCGCGACGATATCCCAAATATCCCATAAACCATCGCTAACCCATGCATCATAAATTTCTTTCATGATGCCAGCGATGGTCGCTGCAATAAGGGCAGGCCAATATCCAGCCAGCCCCACGCAGCTTGCCACTGCCGCTGCAACTAGCCCAATAACTGCGCCGTAGATACCATGTGTCACTTTATCAGCATGTTTAAAACCACGCAGTTCGGGTAAATAACCCAAAAAACCAATCTCTATCACGTTGCCTCCAAACTGCTAACTTTAGCCCATGCTATCGATTAAACACCAAACAATCTAATTAGCCTCAACGGCGGATAAACTAATTTTCCTAATAATACCTAGCCAGTGTGCCCCGCTGCCCAGCTCAATAAACCAACAGTTCAGCAACACTAAAGTTAAATAATGGCAAATCGAGGTCAAAAAAAACCACCCTGAGGTGGTTTTAGTAATCAATCATTAGCGCGGTAACGGTTAACAATAACCAAATGACATTAAACGGTCAAAACGCTGATTAAGCAGGGTATCAACATCAAGGCTCTTAAGCTCACTCAATTGCGATAACAATTGCTGCTTAACGTTTTGCGCCATCACATCGTAGTCACGATGTGCGCCACCCAGCGGCTCTTCAATAATGCTGTCGATTAAATCAAGCTCTTTTAAGCGCTTAGATGTAATGCCCATTGCTTCAGCAGCCAATGACGCTTTGTCGGCACTCTTCCATAAAATAGAGGCACAGCCTTCAGGAGAAATCACTGAATAAGTACTGTATTGCAACATATTAACGCGATCGCCAACCCCGATAGCTAATGCGCCGCCTGAACCGCCTTCGCCAATCACGGTACAAATCACCGGTACTTTTAGTCCTGCCATGACTTTGAGATTGCGGGCAATCGCTTCAGACTGTCCACGCTCTTCAGCACCAACGCCAGGGTAAGCGCCCGGGGTATCGATGAATGTTAGGATCGGCATGTTAAAACGTTCTGCCATTTCCATTAAGCGTAATGCTTTACGGTAACCTTCAGGACGCGGCATACCAAAGTTACGCTTCACTTTTTCAGGCGTTGTACGTCCTTTTTGATGACCAATTACCATCACTGATTGGCCATCTAGGCGGGCGATGCCACCAATAATTGCTTTATCATCAGCAAACGCACGGTCACCATGCAATTGGTCAAACTCATCAAAAATTCGATCGATATAGTCAAATGAGTATGGGCGTTGTGGGTGACGGGCTAGTTGACTTATCTGCCACGGGCCTAATGACGAAAATATTTTTTGTGCCATGCTGACACTTTTAGCTTCCAGCTTGTCGATCTCTTCAGCCAAATCAATATTTAACGAGCTATTGTTGCTCACGTTGCGAAGCTCATCAATTTGAGCATGTAGCTCAGCAATTGGTTTTTCAAACTCTAAAAAATTCTGACTCATCAGTGATTCTCTTTATTGTATATGGCTAGTCCATTTCAGCTTATTGTAGCTGAATATAAACTGAAATTAGCTAAATTTTAAACGAACTTGCTTGTTACCAAGCAAAATTCTCAAATTGTCTAACAGCTCATCATCGGGTGTAACGCGCCATTGGGTGCCTAATGTTAACTGAGCCGTCGCTTCAGCTCGTGAGTAAAAGACAGTAACCGGCAGCGCACCAAATTGATGAGGCTCTAAGATTTGGGTAAAGCGACCAAAGAATTCATTATTAACTTGATCCTGTGATACTTTTATTTCCAATGCAGTGGCAAAACGTTCTCGCGCCGTCGCGATGTCATAAACTTCTTTGGCGGTCATTCTATTACCCCCGGAAAAATCATCAAAGCTGACCTCTCCCTCTAACACCAATATTTTGTCTTTTTGGAGCAAATCTTGATATTTTTCGAGCGCTTCGCTGTATAACATTACCTCTAAACGACCACTTTTGTCATCTATCGTCAAAATTCCCATTTTAGAGCCACGTTTAGTGATCATCACACGAGCTGCGATAACGAGACCTGCCGCCTTAACCATTTTGCCACGCCCCGTTGGCACCACATCTTTAAGTCGACTACGAGTATAGTGTTTTAGCTCAGCCAAATATTGATTAATCGGGTGGCCGGTTAAATATAAACCTAAGGTTTCACGCTCACCTTCAAGCCAAATTTTATCAGGCCACAGCGGCGCATCGATAAATTGGTGAGTAACTTCGTCATCATGACTGGCCAATAAACCAAACAAATCATGCTGACCTACTGCGCGATCTTTCGCGTGCTGTTCTGAAGCTTTAACCGCTTCAGGCAATGACGCCATTAACGACGCGCGATGTGGCCCAAGGTTATCAAGTGCCCCGGCCTTAATCAGCTTTTCGAAAATACGCTTATTAATTTTCTTGGTATTGACTCGGCCACAAAAATCGAATAAATCTTTAAACGGGCCACCTTCGGCGCGAGCTTGTAAAATAGCTTCAACCGGCCCTTCACCAACCCCTTTAATCGCACCGATACCATAAACTATCTCTAATTTATCATTAACACTAAATTTATACTGACCGGCATTAACATCGGGCGGATGCAGCACAATTTTCATCCGCTGACATTCATCAACCAGCGTCACGATTTTATCGGTGTTATCCATATCTGCTGACATTACGGCAGCCATGAAATAAGCACCGTGATGACACTTCATCCACAGCGTTTGATACGATACTAAAGCATAGGCGGCCGAGTGAGATTTATTAAAACCATAACCGGCAAATTTCTCTACCAAATCGAAGATTTTCATCGCCAATTCGCCATCGATACCGTTATTAACCGCGCCTTCTTCAAAACTAGAGCGCTGCTTGGCCATTTCTTCTGGCTTTTTCTTACCCATCGCACGACGCAACATATCCGCGCCACCAAGGGTATAACCAGAAAGTACCTGCGCAATCTGCATGACCTGCTCTTGATACAAGATAATGCCATAGGTTGGCTCTAAGGTCTCTTTAAGCGACTCATGCTGCCATTCGATGTCGGGGTAAGATACTTCTTCACGACCGTGCTTACGATTGATAAAGTTGTCTACCATGCCCGATTGCAACGGCCCCGGTCGAAACAGCGCCACAAGTGCGATAATATCTTCAAAGCTGTCTGGCAGCAGCCGGCTAATCAGCTCTTTCATGCCACGCGATTCAAGCTGGAATACCGCGGTGGTTTCACTGCGCTTAAGCATCGCAAAACACGCAGGATCTTCGAGCGGAATCGATTCAATTCTTACCGGCTCGAGCCCTTCTTTAGCGCGCGCTTCGTTGAGCGGGTCAAGCGCCCATTTGATGATGGTCAGCGTTCGCAGACCCAAGAAATCGAACTTAACCAAGCCGGCAGTTTCAACATCATTTTTGTCAAACTGAGTAACCGGGTTCTTACCTTCCTCATCACAA
>Ga0209395_1001000_pt1 | contig 40810 bp, 31 predicted proteins | sample GOMGulsemesocosm_3_FD_184635 | JGI IMG/M metagenome (GOLD analysis project Ga0209395, IMG submission 184635) | Methane-oxidizing microbial communities from mesocosms in the Gulf of Mexico - GOM9D Gulf of Mexico (SPAdes) (version 2) | ecosystem: Environmental > Aquatic > Marine > Cold seeps...
TCATTTGTTCTACAGTTTACAGTAGGATACGATGGGCACCCATAATTTGGTCCATCTGAAGAAGGTGTGTCACTTACGTAATCATCAGCTCTACAACGACCATCACCCCAAATATGACGTAGGTTTAACCAGTGTCCTACTTCATGAGTTAAAGTACGTCCTTTATCAAAAGGAGCAGATAAAAAACCTGTTCTACCAAAGAAGTTTGGTCCTACAACAACTCCATCAGTGATTGCTGAACCACCAGGAAATTGTGCGTATCCTAAGATTCCTCCGCCAATATTACATACCCAAATGTTTAGGTATTTAGTACTGTCCCATGCATCAACTCCTCCTTGAGAAGCGTATTTCATAGCATTGTTTGTTCCCCACGATGTTTTACTAGTTTGTTTTCTAGTAACATCGGCTAAAGTAAACTGAATGTCAGTGTCTGATCCTAAAGCGGCAAATTCTGAAGGAATATTAGAGAAATCTGCATTGTTAGCGTTGTAATCTTCATTTAAAACATCAATTTGCGATTGTATTTGTGCGGCGCTGATGTTTTCATTACTAGTGTTGTAAATTACATGAACAACTACTGGGATACTAATACTACCAGTGTAAGGTGTTGGGTCTTCTGTTCCGTCTCCTCCTTTTGGTGGTTTTCCTTTATGGGCTAACATGTAGTTTTCGTACTCATAAGCATGTTTTTCAATGGCATTCATTGATGCTTCTAGTGTAGGATTGTTTTCTAATTGTGAGTTTAAAACGTCCATAGCTCCACAATTTCTTTTAAAGGCTACTACTTCTTCTACTTTGTCTAAAGCAAGAGGTTCGTTGTTAACAGCGTTGTCTTCTGAACAAGAAAATAAGATGGCTGCTAAGGCAACAACGGATAATAATTGTTTTTTCATTGATTAGTAATTTTGATTAGATTGATTTTAGGTGCGAATATAATAATTAAATCTATATATGTATTATGTAATCAATAAAATTTTAACTTAATAAGTATGTAATAACTGTTTTGTTAACTAATTTTAATACTATTTGTCTTGTAATGCTCCTTTTTTTTGTGTTTGATGAAGACACGTTGTTTCTAGGGATTTTATTGAAAAGCCACTATTATTCACGTATGTTATTTATCTTTTTTGTCTAGGTTGTTAAAAGAAGGCGTGTTTATAACTCTTAATTAAAATTAAGAGTTAGAGGTAAGTGAAAAAAGTGTTTTTAGCTAAGCATCATTGTGGCACGTTTTAGTGCACTTACAAACAGGTCAATTTCTTCTTTTGTGTTGTAAAAAGCAAAAGAGGCACGTACTGTCCCTGCAATATTGTAAAATTGCATAATTGGTTGTGCACAGTGATGGCCTGTTCTTACGGCGATTCCTAATTTATCTATAATGGTTCCAATATCAAAAGGATGGATATCATTAACATTAAAGGAGATTACAGCTGTTTTTTGAGTGGATGTACCATATATTTTTAAGCCTTCTATGGCTTGTAATTTTTCCGTAGCGTAGACTAATAATTCATCTTCATAAGCAGCAATGGCTTCAAACCCTATTTCATTTAAATAGTCTAAGGCTACTCCAAAGGCAATTACACCACAGATATTAGGTGTTCCTGCCTCAAATTTATGCGGTAAATCAGCGTAAGTAGTTTTTTCGAAGGTTACTTCTTTTATCATTTCACCACCACCTTGGTAAGGAGGTAGTTTAGTTAAACATTCTTCTTTACCATAAAGTACTCCTACGCCCGTAGGTCCACATAATTTATGTGCTGAGGTTACGTAATAGTCCACATTTAAGGCCTGCATATCTGCTTTTATATGCCCTGCAGCCTGCGCTCCATCGATGAGTACTTCTGCTCCTATTTTATGAGCTTCTTTTATAATGAACTCAATAGGGTTTATAGTTCCTAATGCATTTGATACGTGGTTTACAAAAACTATTTTTGTGTTTTTGGAAAGTAATTTTACATAAGCCTCCATGTCAAGTTCTCCCAATTGATTCATAGGGATAACACGTAATATAGCACCTGTTTTTTCACAAAGCATTTGCCAAGGAACAATATTGGAGTGATGTTCCATTTCTGAAACGATGACTTCGTCTCCTTTTTGTAAAAATTGACTAAATCCACTCGCTACCATGTTTATTCCATGAGTTGTTCCTGAAGTGAAAATTATTTCATACGCATTTTTGGCATTCATATGTGCCTGCACTTTTAAGCGAGCTTCTTCAAAAGAGTTAGTCGCTAACTGGCTTAAGGTATGTACTCCTCTGTGAATATTGGCATTGTAATTAGAATAATAATCTACAATAGCATCAATTACAACCTGTGGTTTTTGATTGGTCGCTGCATTGTCAAAATACACCAATGGCTTTTTGTGAATCAATTGATTTAAAATAGGAAAATCGGATCTGATTTTGGCAATGTCTAACATAGTATATGGTGGTCTATTCTCTTTTAATATTCAATTCTTTGAGACTGAATTTAGTGTTCAGAAATCATTAAGAATGGTTCTAAAGACAAAAGTACTCAAAGTATTTTTAATACTCTTTATTTTTAATTTATCTTTGAGAGATAACTAACAAAAAAGTCTATGAAAAAAATAATTAAATACGGATTTTTACTTTTACTAATTGCTGTAATTGTAGGGGTTTATGTCAATTATCCACGCTTGAATATTATCAGCGGATATGCCTCCAAAAACATGGCGTCTAGTGTGTTTTTAGCACACAGGACTGAAGCTTCTATTGTTCAGTTTGATAATAATTTTGATCCTATTAGCAAGGCGGCAACACATGTGAATTCAGATAACAAATCGGCAAGCGCTAATTCTTTTGGAGTTTTAGAACGCACTGCTTTTTATAGAGATGGTTTGGGAGCTGTGTTGATTGATGATGATTTTGATACGTCGGCGCCTTATTTAAAACCGCTAAGAAATAAAACGCCTAAACAATTGTCGTATCCTTACGGTGAGTTAGTCCAAAAAGACACGGTATTTTCTAATGTTGATTATTCGGAAATCCAACGTATTGTGAAGGAAGCTTTCGATGTTGGTACTGCGCGTAAAAAGAAAACAAGGTCCGTATTAGTGCTTTATAAAAATCAAATTATTGCGGAGAAATATGAGGAGGGTATTGACAAAAATACACCGATTCTTGGTTGGAGTATGACCAAAAGTATTACCAGTACTATTATTGGAATTTTGGCAAAACAAGAGAATTTTGACATTTATAAACCAGCTCCTATTGTCGCTTGGAAAGACGATGAACGTTCCGATATTACAACGCATAACTTATTACAAATGAATAGTGGTTTGGAATGGGTGGAAGATTATAATACCATTTCTGATGTGTCTAAAATGCTGTTTTTATCTAGAGATATGACGATTGTTCAACGTGATAAAAAATTAGAATTTGCTACAGAAACACATTGGAATTATTCTTCTGGAACGAGTAATTTATTGTCTAGAATCATCAGAAATCAATTTAAAACACATCAGGAATACTTGGATTATTGGTATACGGAATTGATTGACAAAATAGGGATGCATAGTATGACTATTGAGACCGATATGTCTGGAAATTATGTGGGGTCTTCTTATGGTTGGGCCACTACACGTGATTGGGCAAAATTTGGTTTGTTGTATTTACACAAAGGAAATTGGAACGGCGAACAGCTGTTTGATCCTAGTTGGGAAACCTATGTAAAAACTCCTGCGCCTAATTCCGACAAGGCTTATGGAGGGCATTTTTGGTTGAATGCCAATAAAGGGTATAAGGATGTTCCAGAAACCATGTATTCTTGTAATGGCTATCAAGGGCAACGTGTTGCTATTTTTCCTTCAAAGGAGTTGGTTATAGTTCGTATGGGCTTGGCAAGTGATAGTGATTTTGATTTTAATGCATTGTTGGGAGGAGTTTATAGAGCGATTGAGTAGTTAAAAGAATATAAATAAAAAAACACCCTTTAAATAGTACTATTTAAAGGGTGTTTTAGGAAATATTTTAATGAGATCTATAGATCAAAACCAAGGTTTACGCCTAGCTTGTTAGCGATTAGACTAGTAAGCATGGTTTTAAGTTGAGGTATTTTTATCTTTTCAATAACGTCATTTCCAAAAGCATAAAGTAATAATGCCTTGGCCTCTTTTTTAGGTATTCCACGTGATTGCATGTAGAATAAAGCACTTTCGTCCAGTTGACCAATAGTACAGCCATGTGAACATTTTACGTCATCAGCAAATATCTCTAATTGTGGTTTTGCGTTAATGGTAGCACCATCATCAATTAAGATATTATTGTTTTGTTGGAAAGCATTTGTTTTTTGAGCCGCTTGTCTCACAATTACCTTTCCGTTAAATACACCTGTAGATGCATCGGCATATATACCTTTGTACAACTCATGACTTTCACAATTAGGGAATTTATGTTCCACTAAGGTGTGATTATCTACATGTTGATTTTTATTTAATATGGAAACTCCATTTAAATTAGAGGTAATATGCTCTCCTTCGTGTTGGAACTCTAGGTTGTTTCTTGTTAGTTTTCCTCCAAAAGAAAAGGTGTTTACGGTAGCCACACTATGTTGTTTTTGTTGTACAAAAGTACTGTCTATCAAGGAAGAATTGTCCGTGTCGTTTTGAATTTTGTAATAATCTACAATAGCTCTATTGTTGACAAAAATCTCAGTTACTGCATTTGTGAACGTATGGTTTTTTGATAGGTTTTGGTGGCGTTCAATTATCTGAACATGTGAATTTTCACCTACCATTATAAGGTTACGTGGTTGTAATAATACATCTTTTTCATTTCCCGTAGAAAAGTTTAAGATTTGGATTGGTTTTGAAACAATCGTGTTCTTAGGGATGTTTATGTAGGCTCCTTCTTTTGTAAATGCGGTATTTAGAGCGGATAAACTATTTTTATCTCGAGCAACAGTGTTAAAATAATTATCAATTAAGATATTATATTTTGGTTTTGAAAGTGCTGCGGATAATACGCAAATGTCTGACTCATCATGTGTCGTTTCCGATAAAAAGCTGCTAAAAACGCCATCTATAAATATCAGGTTGTAGCTATCTATATCACTAATTAAATACGGTTTAATGGTGTTGTAGTCTACATTGATATCAGATTTATTAAAGAGGCTATAATCTTGCCTTAATAAAGATTTTAAATTGGTGTATTTCCATTCTTCATCTTTTTTAGAAGGGAAACCTTCCGTTTCAAAATTTTGAATGGACTTTGTTCTAATAGCATGTACGGCTGAATCTAAATCAACAGTTCCTTTATTTTCAAAGGCTATAAATGATGATATTAATTTATCTTTTAATTCCATGGTTACTCTTTTGTACTGATAGTTAATTACTGGGAGTTGTTTCTATAGGAGGAACAACTATTTTAACCAATCGTATCCTTTTGCTTCTAATTCCATTGCCAATTCTTTTCCTCCAGATTTTACAATTTTTCCTTTGTATAAAACATGGACAAAATCTGGAACTATATATTCTAATAAGCGTTGGTAGTGTGTAATTACAATTACGGCATTGTCTTTACTTCTTAATTTATTAACACCGTTTGCTACAATTTTTAAGGCATCGATGTCTAAACCTGAATCAGTTTCGTCTAAAATTGCTAGTTTAGGTTCTAGCATTGCCATTTGAAATATTTCGTTTCGTTTCTTTTCTCCTCCAGAAAATCCTTGATTTAAAGATCTAGATAAAAACTTACGATCCATTTCTAGTAAATCTGCTTTTTCACGGATTAATTTTAACATGTCTTTCGCAGGAAGATCAGCTTCTCCTCTAGCTTTTCTCCCTTCGTTAATGGCTGTTTTTATAAAGTTGGTCACCGTAACTCCAGGGATCTCTACAGGGTACTGGAAAGATAAAAAAACACCTTTATGAGCGCGCTCTTCTGGGGATAAATCCTCTATGTTTTCATCGTTTAAAAAGATGGTTCCATCCGTTACTTCGTATTCCTCTTTTCCGGCAATTACCGCTGATAAAGTACTTTTTCCTGAACCATTAGGTCCCATGATAGCATGTACTTCTCCTGGTTTTATTTCTAAATTGATTCCGTTTAGGATTTCTTTATCTTCAATTCTAGCCTTTAAGTTTTCTATTTTTAACATGGTGTCTGCTTAAATGTCGTTAATTTATTGTGGAGTTTGTGTTGTCTCTTTTTCTAGAATAGAAATAAGTTTAGACATTTTAATAAGTTGTAGATTTCCGGTTTCTTTTTCAACTTTTTCTCCTTTAAATGATACCGTAATACTATTGCTTCCTTCAAAAGCTTTTTCGTCTCTTAAAACGGTAAATAAACTGTAATAATCGTTGTTTTTGTAAATTTCATAGGTGCCCGAAGCATCTTTGAAAAGAATTATTTTATTTGTTGGGTCATAGCTTGCTTCTCCTTTAAAATGGTCATGATTTTCAGAGATGTCAACTATTTTACTAACGGTTTTATTGGTTTCTTTTTTAGGTGTTTCGTTGCAGCTAATCGCTGTTATTAAAACAAAAAGTAATATGATTTTTTTCATAATTGATCTTGCTAATAGGGTTTATCCTACACTTCCTTCTAAAGAGATTTCTAATAATTTTTGTGCTTCTACTGCAAATTCCATGGGTAGTTTATTCAATACTTCTTTACTAAAACCATTTACGATTAAGGCGATGGCTTTTTCAGTATCTATTCCACGTTGATTACAATAAAACAATTGATCTTCTCCAATTTTACTGGTAGTAGCTTCATGTTCTATTTGTGCTGATGCCGATTTATTTTCAATATATGGGAAGGTGTGTGCACCACATAAATCACCCATTAGTAAAGAATCACATTGCGTGAAGTTTCTAGCGTTTTTTGCATTTTTAGTAACTTTTACTAATCCACGGTAAGAGTTGTGAGAGTGTCCGGCGGAAATTCCTTTCGAAATAATTGTACTTCGTGTATTTTTTCCAAGATGAATCATTTTGGTTCCTGTATCTGCTTGCTGATAATTATTAGTCACAGCGATCGAATAAAATTCTCCTACAGAATAATCACCTTTTAATATACAACTAGGGTATTTCCAGGTGACAGCACTTCCAGTTTCTACCTGTGTCCAAGATATTTTAGAATGGTTGTGGCAAATTCCTCTTTTGGTTACAAAATTATAAACTCCTCCTTTTCCTTCACTGTTACCAGGGTACCAGTTTTGAACGGTTGAATATTTAATTTCTGCATCATCCATCGCTATTAATTCTACGACAGCGGCGTGCAGTTGGTTTTCATCACGTGATGGAGCAGTACAGCCTTCTAGATAACTGACATAACTACTTTCGTCTGCAATTACTAAAGTGCGTTCAAACTGACCTGTTCCTCCTTCGTTAATTCTAAAGTAAGTAGAGAGTTCCATTGGGCAACTTACGCCTTTAGGAATATAACAGAAAGAACCATCTGAAAATACAGCAGAATTAAGAGCTGCATAAAAGTTATCTGTTTTTGGAACGACACTTCCGATGTATTTTCTAACTAATTCTGGATGTTCTTGAATGGCTTCTGAAATTGGCATAAAAATAATTCCTTTTTCAGCCAAAGTCTTTTTAAATGTAGTGGCTACAGAAACAGAATCTATGACAATATCCATGGCTACATTGCTCAATCGCTTTTGTTCATCAATAGAGATTCCTAATTTTTCGAAGGTTTTCAGTAATTCTGGGTCTACCTCGTCCAAGCTGTCTAATTGCTTCTTTTGAATAGGAGCAGAGTAGTAACTTAATTCTTGAAAATTAGGTTTTGTGTAGTTCACATTGGCCCAATCTGGTTCCTCCATTTCTTTCCAAATCCTAAAAGCATCCAAACGCCAGTCTGTCATCCATTGTGGTTCGTTTTTCTTCTTAGAAATAGCAATCACAATTTCTTCATTTAAACCCACAGGAAATTTATCCGCTTCTATATCGGTATAAAAACCATATTCGTACTCTTGTGTTTCGAGTTCTTTTTTTAAATCGTCTTCTGTATACTTATTCATAAGTTACTGTTCAAAAGATGCGCAGATAATAACAAATTACTACCCTGTGAATCTTATATGTTACAATTTTAAACCGTGTTTAAAATTTATAATTAGCTAAAAAAATCTACTACAATTAGCACAGTTGTAGTACCTGTTTAATTCTATAACGAAAAGCTTTCACCACATCCACAAGTCCTATTGGCATTAGGGTTGTTAAACACAAATCCAGTGCCGTTAAGTCCTCCTGAAAAATCTAAAGTAGTTCCGGCTAAGTATAAAAAACTTTTTTTGTCTATAATGATTTTTACGTCATTGTCTTCAAAAACTTTGTCTTCTTCGCTTTTTGAATTGTCGAATTTTAAGTCATAAGAAAGTCCTGAACAACCACCACTTTTAACCCCTACACGAACAAAGTCCGTTTGGGCGTTAAAACCTTCTTCAGTCATTAATTCTACTACTTTCTTTTTTGCTATATCTGATACTTTTATCATTTTTTTAAAGGCTCTTTAATTCAATGTTATACAATTACAAAGATACGTTAAATATGACAATTATCATAAATATTGTATTGAGTCGTACTATACAAGGATAGATAGATTTTATGTTGCAAAAGTACGTAATTTGAGTGATTTTGCAACTATCATTTTTTTACAATAAAAGACCTTATTGTCTTTTGTTAAAAGGTTGATTGTGAGTTGTTATGGGTTTTTAATTTGTGGTGAGTATGTTGTTGCTTGTTTTTTAGAAAGCTTTTTTTATAGTATTGTAGAGTGGATTTTAAAAAGGGATATTTGTTAAATATTTACAAGTAGATTTAAAATCGGGAGGGTTGTAGTTGGTATTTTAAAGTATATGTAGCCTATGTGGATTATTTTTGACTTTTCAAATATGTTATAAAATCAGTTGGAATAACTATCTTTGCCACATGTTAGAAAATAAAAATCAAAGCCGTACAAGTTTGTCTGAATTGGGAGAATTTGGATTGATAGATCATTTAACCGGAGGGTTTAAGAGTGTTCAAAAATCGACAATTCAAGGAGTGGGAGATGATGCTGCTGTATTAGAAAATACAGAAAACCAACTGTTAGTAACTACCGATTTGTTAGTGGAGGGAGTGCATTTTGACTTGGGATATATGCCACTAAAACACTTAGGATACAAGGCGATAGTTGTTAATTTGTCCGACGTATATGCTATGAATGGAGAAGCCAAACAAGTAACGGTTTCTATTGCAGTTTCTAATAGATTTCCGTTGGAGGCATTGGAAGAATTGTATGCCGGAATTCAGTTGGCTTGTGATATTTACAAAGTGGATTTGATAGGAGGAGATACCACTTCTTCTAAAACCGGACTGTTAATTAGTGTAACGGCTATCGGAGAGGCAAAAAAAGAAATTGTTACGTATAGAAATGGTGCCAAGGAAGGTGACTTGTTAGTAGTTACAGGTGATTTAGGTGCTGCTTATCTTGGTTTACAGGTGTTGGAACGTGAAAAACAAGTTTTTGCAGTAAATCCAAACGAGCAACCAGATTTGGAAAAATACACCTATTTAATTGAACGTCAGTTAAAACCAGAGGCGAGAAAAGATATTCCAGAATTATTGGGTAAATTAGAAGTGAAACCTACCAGTATGATTGATATTTCTGATGGATTGTCCTCAGAGATTATGCATTTATGTAAACAATCGGGTGTGGGGTGTAATTTATATGAAGATAAAATTCCGTTGGACCCTCAAGTAATTGCTACTTGCGAGGAGTTTGAATTAAATAGTACCACCATTGCTTTGAGTGGAGGAGAGGATTACGAACTGCTGTTTACGGTAGCTCAAGAAGATTTTCCGAAAATAAAAGCTAATCCAAGTTTGACAGTTATTGGTCATATGACGGAACAAAACGAAGGTGTAAATTTGGTTACTAGAGCCAATCAGAAAATAACATTGACCGCTCAAGGATGGAATCCTATTAAAGAGTAGTTGTAGAGAGTTGCTCATGTGATATCATAAACGCGAGTTTACTTCTGAAAAAATGATTATATTTAGCTATCAATTAGCCAAAATGTTCTTTGGACATTTTGGCTTTTTTTATATAAGTAATCCTGATTTTTAAGTAATGTTACTTCATTATTGGTGTTGGATAAATTCATTAAATAGCGGAAACACATGAACAAATTTTTATTGATTTTAATAAGTGCACTCATCATTTCTTGTCAGTACAAGGAAGAGAAAGTTGTAGTAAAAAAGGAACGTATTGTTGTGGCTCATAGAGGCGCTTCTGGGTATTTGCCAGAACACACGATTGCTGCCAAGGCAATGGCATATGCCATGAAGCCTGATTATTTAGAACAGGATATTGTACTAAGTAACGATGGAATTCCAATGGTGATTCACGATATTTTTTTGGAGGACATGACCGATGTTTCGGAGCTCTATCCACATAGAAAACGTAGTGATGGTCGCTATTATGTAATTGACTTTGCGTATACAGAATTACAATTATTAAATGTTCATGAGCGTGTTAATCTTCCAGAAAAAGAAGCTGCTTTTAAAGGGAGGTTTCCTGTAAAGTCAGCCATTTTTAAGTTGCATTCCTTGGAAGAAGAATTACAGTTAATTCAAGGATTGAATAAAAGCACCGGACAAGATATTGGAATTTATCCAGAGATTAAAAACCCTTCTTTTCACTTAAGTGAAGGGCAAGATATTTCTAAAATAGTACTAAAATTACTTTCTGATTACGGTTATGTAACGAAACAAGACAAGTGTATGTTACAGTGTTTTGATGCTCAGGAACTAAAAAAAATAAGAAAAGAAATGGGATCTCAACTTCATTTAACACAGTTAGTTGAGGAGTTGCAATCAGAAGCTCAAATTAAGGAAGTGGCAACCTATGCAGACGCTATCGGTCCTTGGTACAAACAGTTGTTATTGGAAAAAAGAGAAGATGGAACATGGAAGCTTGATTCTCTAGTAGAAAGAGCGCATGCAAACGATTTACAAGTGATTGTATATACATTAAGGGCTGACGATATTGGAGGTCGTGCCTCTTTTGAAGACTTGTTAGATGTTACTTTTAATACCATGGATGTTGACGGTGTTTTTACTGATTTTCCGGACAAAGTGGTGGAATATTTGGAAGAATAAGTTTATTTTTAGGCAAGAGGTAGGACTGTTTTTTTTGTCAATTAGCGGTAGAATTGACCTATGACTACAAGGTAAAGTGGATAAAAGTAGGTGGTTTGTAGTGTTGGACTCAATAAAAGGAATACGAATAATGAGCGTCATTTATAATTACAATTTCCCGATAAATCACCTGTTGTATTTATCGGGAAATTATAGTAAGATCACTTAAGTTTTCTGATGAAAACCAATTAAGTAATGATGAGTTTTATGGTTGCCCTTAGTTAAAGAAGGGGGCAATCAGTATCTTTAAAATAGTAACTTAATATTAGAAGCGAATAGTTTTACTGCTATTGCTAATAATACCACACCAAATATTTTTCGGATAATATTAATTCCATTGGTTCCAATGATGCGTTCAATGCGTGTTGTAAACTTTAGTACAAAATACATAGCCACCATATTTCCTAGTATCGCAATGATAATATTTATAGTATCATATTCTGCTCTTAATGACAAAATGGAGGTTAAACTTCCAGGTCCTGCAATTAAAGGAAAAGCTAAAGGAAAAACAGACGCAGTAATTTCTGCTCCTTCTTCATCTTTATATAAGGTGATTCCTAAAATCATTTCTAGGGCTAAGAAAAAGAGAATAAATGCTCCAGCTACTGCAAATGAATTCACATCTATACCAATTAAATGTAAGATGGATTCTCCTACAAATAAAAAAGTAATTAAGATGATTCCTGCAATAACAGTTGCTTTTTCAGATTCAATTTTACCTGCTTTTTTTCGCAAATCAATAATAATAGGAATGTTTCCAACTACATCAATTACAGCAAATAGAATCATTCCAGCAGTAACAATTTGTTTTAAATCAAAGTTCATCATATTATAATTTTAAGATGGCGGCAAAAGTATTAAATCAAATATACTTTATTGTAAATATAATATAAATTTTAGCTTATTTTTGCAAAATGTTTCAATTAGGAAAAACCATAGTATCGGAAGATATTTTAGAAAAAGAATTTATGTGTAACCTTGCTGCGTGCAAAGGTACATGTTGTGTAGATGGAGAAGCTGGAGCTCCTCTTGAAGAAGATGAGTTAAAGATTATGATGGATATTTATCCGTTAGTAAAGCCATTTATGCGAGAAGAAGGGGTAAAAGCCATTGAAGAGCAAGGCTTATTTGTTACTAAAGACGGCGAATATGAAACCACATTAATAGACGGAGCAGATTGTGCTTTCGTGATTTTTGATGAAAACGAAACTGCTTTATGTGCTATAGAAGAAGCGTATAATAGTGGTGAAATCAAATGGAAAAAACCGGTTTCTTGTCACTTATACCCTGTGCGTATTATGGACTATGGTGAATTTGCTGCGGTAAATTATCATACTTGGCCTATCTGTGACGATGCTTGTACATTAGGAAAAGAGTTAGGAGTTCCTGTATACAAATTTGTAAAGGAAGCGTTGATTCGCAAATTTGGTGAAGACTGGTACACAGAACTTGAAAAAATTGGCGAAGAACATTTAAAAAAATAGTCGATAATACTACTAATTCTAAACCGTCATTCGGAATTGTATTTGGTATTAGTTATAACGACGAAGGTTTGAATAAAAAGTAGGGGACTCCCTACTTTTTATAAATCCATGTGGCTTTATGCCATAACTCTTCTAAGGGCCCTCTTTTATGGTTTTTCATCCACCAGGAAGAAAATAAACCCATTAATATTGCTAAGATAGTTCCTATGATAAAGCTATGAGTAGCACCTGTATATTTGTACATCCCTAATCCAAAACCATAATAAATAGAAGCTCCTAAAATGGATTGTACAATATAATTAGTCAAACTCATACTCCCTATTGGAGAGAAAATACTCAATATTTTATGTCCCCACTTTAATTGGAAAAGAAGGACAAAACCTGCAATGATTACTATCATAAAGGTTATGTTAGTCCAAGAAGTTTCAATGATTTGAGCTGATCTTAGTATTATTTTACTACTTATTAAATCAGTCATATTTTTTTGTAAAAAATAGAGGGGAATAAAAACGGCCGTTGAAATTAACAACGTTTTTTTCCAAAATTTCTTATTTGATTCCGAAAGGACAAAAAGCTTTTTTCGTCCACTCCACATCCCTAATATAAAGAGGGCTGGAATGTGAAAAAATCGACCATTTTCGTAACTCCATCGTATCACAGCTATTTTTCCATTTGTTAAATTCCCATATACAGTATCTATAAATGAATCTCCTTTAATATAGGTTTCCATATTGCCAAAATAGGTCCAAGAAATAGGATTGGCAATGTCCAAGTCTGGTGTTTTTGTGGCTTGATATAAATAGTACCATTCCAAAGGCTGTATGAGTAAAATAAGAGCAATTATTAGAAGCGCGGTATTACTCCATTTTACGGTAGGAATTAATAAAATCCCAAAGACCGCATAGATAGTTAAGATGTCTCCTTGAAAAAAGACGGAATTAATAATCCCAAAACCGAATAATAACAGGAGCCTCCATGCAAAACGTAGTCTGAAATCTAGCCCTTTTTTAGCTTGGTTATCAGTTTGAATATAATAGGTCAATCCAAATAGTAAGGCAAAAATAGCATAAGACTTTCCTGCAAAAATAAAGAACAAACCATCCCAAATCATTTTGTCTAAAGCCACCATCCAATCAGGTAAATTGGGAGGTAAAAAATAGACGTCAAAATGTTCTAAATTATGCAATAACATGATAGAAACAATAGCCAATCCTCTGATGGCATCTATTACATGAAGTCTTGGGGTACTGGTTTTTGAGGTCATAAATACAGGGGGAATAGATTTGAATTAAAGTATGAAAATACATTTAAAAGGAGGGTGTTCCTCCTTTTTTAGCTCAACAACTGTAAAACAATTACCATTGGTGAAAATTAGCGGACTAAACAATTTCAGTGCATGTTTTTCTGCTTTTAAAATTGATCGGAAACAATTCAATCTGTCTTTGCTATAAGGTTGCGTCAAATTGCTCCATCATTATTGTTAGCTTTTCTACAATTTCTGGTTGATTTTTCGCCTCATTTTTAGTTTCTGAAATATCAGAGTCTAAGTTGTACAGTGCTATTTTAAATTCTCCGTTGTTTTTTGTATTCCACCCTTTGGATTTTTTATTGTGCAGCTTCCATTTTCCCAATCGAACGGCTTCTAACTCCCCGTTCCTTGCGTAATAATAAAAAGGTCGTTCTGGTAGTACGATGCTTTCTGGAGCTGCTAAGAATTCGCTTAGATCCAACCCGTCAAGCATTAGTTTTTCAGAAATTGTTCCTCCTGAAATATTGGTGAGTGTTGGAAAAATATCCAAGGTGCTCACCATTTGATTACTTTCTTTTCCTGCTGGGATTTTATTGGGCCAAACCACAATTCCTGGTACGCGTTGACCGCCATCCCATGTCTCTGCTTTTTTTCCTCTAAGTGGTGTTGCGCTACCTATTTCAGGGCCATTGTCAGAAGTGAAAATAAATAAGGTGTTGTCGTAAATACCTTCTTCTTTTAAGGTTTTAACTATTTTTCCCAGACTCCAATCCAATTCCATCATAACATCGCCATACAAGCCTAGCTCACTTTTTCCTTTAAACTGTGGAGAAGCATGTAAGGGAGTATGTGGCATGTTATGGGCTAGGTAGATGAAAAATGGTTTGTCACTTCTATTTTTAATCTGACGCACCGTTTCATCGGTGTACATTTTGGTCAAGAAACGTTGATCTGGACCACTCTCAATTTGAGTAGTATTTCTGTAAAAAGGTAATGGTGGTGATTGGTATTTATTCCATTCGTAATAGTAATTATCCATGTCATTGGAATATGGAACTCCATAAAATTCATCAAAACCTTGATTGTTTGGCATGAACTCTTCTTGATGTCCCAAGTGCCATTTCCCTATACATGAAGTTGCATAATTATTTTGCTGTAGCATTTCTGCTATGGTAAACTCTTCGGGAGAAAGGCCTCCTTCTGAATAAGGAGAAATAACACCATTATGGAGGTTACTTCGTTTAGGATATTTTCCTGTTAAAAGCCCTGCTCTTGAAGGTGTACATACGGTGGCTGGAACATAAAAATTAGTAAATTTAATACCAGAAGCTGCCAATTGATCCATCTGCGGTGTTTCAAAACCTTCTGCCCCATAACAGCCCACATCTGCATAACCTTGATCGTCCGTGAAAAATATAATAATATTAGGAGCTTTTTCTTCTTTGTTTTTTTCTTGCTTACATCCAACTGTATTTATTAGAAGTAAGATAAGTAATGTACGTAGAATGCAGGAATAAAAATGATTCATTTGTTACTTGTTTAGACTTGAATTGGTAAAGATTCTTAATTGAGAGAGGAATATATACCCTTTTTTAGCCTTGAAATTTACTTTTTAGCTGAATAACAAGAACTTTAGGATAAGTTGCAGTTTTTTATTGTTTATTGAAGATCCTTTACTCAAAAAAGGCATGTACCTCCTTTTATCTTTACCTAGTTATACACTCTGAACTACAATCATTTTTCCAGTTGAAATTTGTTGACGTAATGCTTTAGGTGCAGCATATGCATCGGAATTCCACCATTCCTTGGCTCTTGCTACACTTGGAAATTGAAGTACTACAATTCTTTTGGCTTGCCAATCCCCTTCTAAAGTTTCGGCTTCTGCTCCTCTAACCACAAACTTTCCATCATAAGCAGCCACAGTAGCTGGAGTGAGTTTTTTGTAATTTTCGTATTGCGATACATCGTGAATTTCTATTTCGGCTATAATTAGTGCTGGCATTTGTTCTGTTTTAATTCTGTAGAAAGATACATAACAATGCAAGTAAAGCGGGTACACTCTGTACAAAAAATATTTTTTTAGAAGCTGTAAGTGCTCCGTAAATTCCTGCTACAGCAACACAACTTAAAAAGAAAACAGCAATGTTTTGACTCCAATCAGTATTCTCAATAAAAAATGACCAAACTAATCCAGCTGCTAAAAAACCATTGTACAAACCTTGATTAGCCGCCATGGCCTTTGTTTTTGGAAATAAATCCTTTGGGAAATTACGGAATACTTTAGGGCCTCTGCTTTCCCAAGCAAACATTTCGAACCATAAAATATAAAGGTGTATCAGGATGATAAACCCAATGAGAAAATTGATAATTAGCTGCATAATAAATGTATTTGTTAGTAGTGAAATGCTAATGTAATGATTTGTTTTTTAGATGAAACTGCAACTTAACCTGTTGAGAAAAGAGAAAAACCTGTTGAACGAATAAAAATGAATAGCTTATTCTAATAGCCTATTTTTAAGGTCCATTTGCTCATGCAAAACCCTTATAATTTCAATGTTGTCTTCTGTAAGAATATGATAAAATATAATATGTTTATTTACTTTAAACCCTAATAAATCTTCAACAACATTTGTATAATTCCTTCCTGAATTTGGAGAAATAGCAATTTCTTGAAAAGTGACGATAAGCTTTTGGTAATAAATATCTGCTTGTTTTTCCGACCAAACCTCTAACGTGTATTTCCATATTTGAGATAAATCATCCACTGCTTTATTAGTCAGTTGATAATTAGCCATTAGACGTTGTTTCTTTTAGAGATTCTAGATGTTTTTTAGGGTCAAAATCATTCGCGATTCCACTATCCAGCCCTTCTTGAATTGCATTTTTTAAAAGAATAACTTTGCTTTCTTCTTCTTCTAAAAGTCTTAGACCTGCCCGTATCACTTCACTTACATTTTTGAATCTACCTCCGTCTATGCGTTGTTTTACAAAAACATCGAAGTGGCTTCCTAAGGATATGGATGTGTTTTTAGTCATAATAGCTGCATTTTCACCAAAGATACCAATAATTGGTAACTTTCACAAAGAATTACAAAATTGTACTGAATTTATAATTCAGTAAATATACTTTTTTTTGCTGTTTATAGTGTTTGAAAACTAGTTAGTTGTTCTGTTTCGTGCCTTTTAAAATAGTAAAAAACTCCAAAAACCGATGCAATAAATAATACTCCTAACCCGACCAATATCACTATTGTATAATCACCATACAAATACGCAATGGAGGTTTCGTAAAAAACGAATCTGTTAATGGTTCTAAAATAATAATTCATACATAAGAGTATAAAATTATGCATAAAATGTGTTGCCATTGTAAAGGTTAAGGACTTGGTTTTATAAAAAAGCCAACCCCAAAATAGACTTCAATAATTACCAACATTTTTTTAGTCTTGTTGTGCATCGCTTTTTCTTTAAGTTTTCACTAAGTCATTATATAAATGACCAATACTATAATTAATCCTATCATAATTTTCTTTTTCCTTGTTCTTGAAAGCTTTAACGTAGGGCTAATTTAAATGAAAATATGCATATATCGTGCGCTAAGTAGGGTAAATTGGTTTTGATGTATTAAAAAAGGAAATTCTATCCATAACTTTAGTTGTTTTTATAGAGAAGAATAACTAAAACCACGGGGTTTGAGGAAGGTTTAATGGCAACACTGCCATTGGTTTTTTCTAAAAAAAACTTCAATCTTGACTGTTCGATGGCGATCTATATTCTTAATTCACTTTAAAAGTTCTCGTAAAGTTAAAAATGGTAAAAAGTGTTTCGAAAGTGTAGGTCAAAAGATCTCACAAAAAAAACATCAAACCCCACAATAGGATTTGATGTTTCTGCTATTTAAAGAAGAACAATAGGTGCTCTCTTTTCTATATACTATTTCTTAACCTCTTTCTTTGCCCAAGAATCACGCAGGGCAACGGTACGGTTAAATACCAATTTGTCTGCCGTGCTATCTTTGTCCATACAAAAATATCCCAAACGTTGGAATTGGAATCTATCCAAATCTTTTGCTTCTTTTAAACTAGGCTCTACAAAGGCGTTGATCGTTTGTAATGAATCCGGATTTAAGAAATCTTTAAAATCTACATCCTTATGTCCGTCGGGTGCTTCATCACTAAACAAACGGTCGTAAATGCGTACTTCTGCAGGAGCTGCATGTGGTACAGAAACCCAGTGTAAGGTTCCTTTTACTTTACGCTTGCTAGCTTCACTTCCGCTTCCGCTTCGGCTGTCTGCATCGTAAGTACATTGAATTTCTATCACCTCTCCATTTTCATCTTTGGTGCAGCTTTCTGCTTTGATGATATAGGCATTTTTCAAGCGTACTTCTTTTCCTAATTTTAATCGGAAAAACTTCTTATTGGCCGCTTCTCTAAAGTCTTCTTTTTCTATATAGATTTCTCTTGAAAAAGGAACTTGTCTTGATCCTGCAGCTTCATCTTCTGGATTGTTCTCCGCAGTTAACCACTCTTCTTCTCCTTCTGGATAGTTAGTGATCACTACTTTTACTGGATCTAGCACACCCATTACACGGGGAGCTGTTTTATTTAAATCGTCCTTAATACAGAATTCTAGTAAGGCCACGTCCGTTACATTTTCACGTTTAGAAATCCCTGCGGTTTCACTAAATGTACGAATAGAGTTGGCGGTATAACCACGTCTACGCAATCCAGAAATGGTAGGCATACGAGGGTCGTCCCATCCGTTTACCACACCTTCTTCTACCAATTGCAATAATTTACGCTTGCTCATAACGGTATAACTCAAGTTACGACGTGCAAACTCACGCTGTTTTGGGCGTAAATCTTTTTGTGAATGTACTTGATCTAAGTACGAATCGTATAAATCTCTGTGACTTTTAAATTCTAAGGTACAGATAGAATGTGATACTTGTTCCAAGTAATCTGATTGTCCATGTGTCCAGTCGTACATTGGGTAAATACACCAAGTATCTCCTGTTCTGTGATGGTCTTTTTTCAAAATACGGTACATAATAGGGTCACGCATATGCATGTTATTATGTTCCATGTCTATTTTTGCACGTAATACATGAGATCCTTCTTCAAAATCACCATTTTTCATTTGTGCAAACAAGGCCAAGTTTTCTTCTACAGAGCGGTTTCTGTTAGGGCTATCCGTACCTGGTTCGGTAGGTGTTCCTTTTTGAGCCGCCATTTCAGCTGATGTCTGATTGTCAATATAAGCTTTTCCTTGCTGGATAAATTCTAATGCCCATTGGTACAATTGGTCAAAATAGTTGGAGGAATACAATTCCTTATCCCATTTAAAACCTAACCATTCGATATCTTTTTTGATGGCATCTACATATTCCTGCTCTTCTTTGGCGGGATTGGTATCATCAAAACGTAAATTTACGGGTGCATTGTAGCGTTCCCCTAAACCGAAATTCAAACAAATAGAAGCCGCGTGACCAATGTGTAAATACCCATTTGGCTCTGGCGGAAATCGGAAACGTAAGCTGTCTTTAGACAGTCCATTTGCCATATCCTCTTCAATAATTTGCTCAATAAAATTCAGCGTTGTTGTTTCTTCGCTCATGTTGACATTAATTAGACAACAAAAGTACTAATAAATGCTAGGATGCAGGCTGTTCGTCTAGAAAAAGTATGTTTTTAAGACATCGTTTGCCTATTTTTTATGTGTAATACTGTATTGTTATCCATATTTGTTGTGCTTTTTTATAATTATCGCAGACCTGGATTAAAATCTTCTGGTGCTTTTTGTGGTTCTTTTATCGTTCCTGCAGCACCAGTATCATTCCAAATGGTCCATTCGGAAGGGGTAAACATAGGATTTCCCGTCAGGATACTACTATTTCTTTGCGCGCGTCCATCTTCAAATTCGTGATTGGTTCCAGAGCCATCTTCTCCTATTTTTCCAAAAATATCTACGATGTCTCCATCTGGATTCACCAATACCACGGTATCATCTCCATTAGAATCAGCAGGACCTCCTTTGCTAACGCTCAAATCAGGAGCAAAACCATAGACAATCAAAAATTCAGCGGCATTTGGAGAGATTACAAAAGTACTGTTGGCTTCAATGTGAAGTCCCGTTAATTGTATGTTTTTTGTGCTGGTTGTATTGGCATTGGTGTAGCGGATTAGTTGCCAACCGTTCATGCTTTGGGTTTTGTCAGAGGGGTTATAAAGTTCAATAAAACGTGCTCCCGAATTATTATCTGGATCCGCTATTTCAGAAATAAACAACGGAAAATCCGATGCCCCTATTGCAGAACAATCTGAATAATCATCATAAAAAGTAACATCGTAGGATTTTCTAAGATAGAGCTGTGGTACGTCGTATTCCGTCATAATTCCTATGATAGCCCCATTTTTGTCACTCACTTTATAACCAGAAAACGAGGACTGATAACGAACATATACATTCAGCTCATCCACACAATCTGTAATCTTATTTTCTCCAGAATAAGTTTTATCAATATCTTTAAATTGAATATTTTCAATGCGAACGAGCATAGATTCATAATTCCCTGTCAAGGCTTCGCTGAGACTTATTGTCGTAGGACTTGGTAAAAAACCTGGTTTGTTTTGAATGATATTTGCTGTTGGGATATGATTTAGTTGTAAGAGACCTTTGTAGGTCTCTAAGGTGGTTCCTAACAGGGATAATTCCACTTCATCTCCAAATTTCAATTCGTGATTACTACTAAATCGCAAGGCAATAGCTCCGGTGCTATCTTGTATAAAAGCATTGGTTTCTGTGATGTTTAACGCTGCAGCATCTGAAGTAATTACTGCTTTTATTTTTATGTTTTTGGTGATGTTTAAGGTCGTGTCTAAAAACAAATTTCGTACTTCTTCTATGGTAATAAATTCGGCCTTTTCAAGGACGTCACAGCGCTCATTCGTCATCAAGTTTACATCCTTAATGTTTCTGATAAACAATTGGTAATTGCCATTGTAAAAATTAAGAATCCCTTGCAGATTGCCGTTTCTAGTCGGTAATTTTGCTGTGGCAAAATCTGCAAATTTACTAGTTCTAACATGGATGGTATTGGCCGTACAGTCTATTAAATTTCGAGTAGATCCATTGGCTGTATCATCTACAAAATTTACCCCTTGTTCCAAAAACTGAAGGTTTTCGACTAGAACGAAACGTCCGATATCTTCGGAAGTGAGCTCCGATAAATTCACTGTTTTTGGGGGTAGCATTTCGTTTTTCTCCAATACATATAAATGCTTAAACACATCATAACTTTCTATATTACCTAAGTTTCCTTCATATAACCCTCCTAATTGTAGTTCGCCACTTAAGGCATCTAAATATAAATTTTTACTTGCAATCACCACTTTTTGACCAATAGCAAAACCCCGTAAATACAAGTCTTTTTGGTTGATTTTAAGTTTTATTCCGCCAGAATCATCTTGTACGTAAATGTATTTATACGCATTACCACTTTCGTCATTTGCTGTCACAGTGGCTTCAAAAACCAATGCTTCTTCAAGTTGTAGTAACTTCCCTTGGTACTGGTCTTTTACTGCTTGGATAGTTGTGTTCACTAGGGGAGGTTCGCAGGAATAACTATGACCATCACATCGGTCTTCGTTTAAATTTAAATCGGTAGTATCGCGAATAGTTAATTGAAAATCGTTGTTGTACTTTCCTAAGATAGCTTGTAGTTTTCCGCTTCCGGTAGGTAATAGCTTGTCTTGAAAATCGGCGTAGCCACTATTCCTTAAAATAACGGTGTTTCCTGAACAATCTTGTACCAACACACTCGTGTTTTTATCAGGTAAAGCATATGGTAGACAATGTGAATCGGGACTGATCTCCACTTTTTCAAATATCACCAAGGTGTTGATCATGGCATCGTTTAAATCTTCTATTTTTACTTGTTTTGGAACAATGGTAGCAGGCGCATCACAGGACACAAACAATGCTTTTTTAGCCAATACACTTGACAAGCGCCCTACAGCAACACCTCCGTTTGACTGGGGATATACGCCGCCTATTTTTAATACGCCATGGTAATTATCAATATACAACCCTTGGGTGTTGATGATGATTTTAGATCCTATGGGGTAGCTACTGTGCAAATTCTGAATATCGATATCCAACTGCAAACCATCAGTAGGGTTTTCGGGACTGTTTTGGAAGTGAATTGTTCTGTAAAAATTCCCTTTTTCGTCTGATGAAATTACGTATCCTTCTATAATGAGTGCTTCTTCAATTTGTGTGACCGCACCTTTATAGAGCGATTTTATTTCTCCAATTGTTGCATTTACTTTCAGTATTGGAGCGGTGCAAGTAATTTCAGGAATCGTAAAATTTTGATCCTCTGCACAAGTCCATAAGAATAACAATAACAATCCTACAAGTAGTTTTTTAAATCTTTTCATAATGTTTTCTTTATTTCTTAAAAACTCACGGATAAATTTACATAATAGGATACGCCATATCCCACCCAATATTTAGCGCCAAACATGGGGGTTGCTCTGCTTTTATCTTGTTTTAATAAATTATAATTTCCATACCTTCCTTGCTCATAACCTCCGGTTTTGTATTTCGTATTCAATACATTGCTAGCGCTTATAAACAGGCTGATATATTTTTTCTTTTTTTTCCATGATTTGCCTCCGATAATATTTACGAGGATATAATCATCAAATTGTTCTTGCAATAAAATATCTTTTACATCTTGTTTGGTTACACCTTCGTATAGTTGATTCGTGAGTGGGTTGGTATAAAAACGTTCGGTTCGTAGACCGGTAGCTACATCTAAATAGGTGTGAGATAAATGGTTGGCATTGATGCCCACCCACCAATATTTTTGGGAGCGATAATCTAGTCCTAAAGAGAAGGCTTGCTGAGGTGTTCCCGCGGTACGATACCCTTTTAAAAATGTAGGGACAGGAGCTGCCGATGCTATCAAGGATTCATCAGAGGTATAATAACTTTGTGGGTTGTTTGTATACGTATATTTTCCAATAGCAGCCACAAAATTAGCGTTAATGGAGGGGGTGACTTTATATTCAAAACTGGCCTCTGCTCCGATGTGTGTTCTGGAAACATCCGTCAATACTTCCGCTACAAATTCTCCTAAATTCTGGTCGTAATACCTAGCAATATCTGTTCCTTTTGAGAAAGAAGTGTAATAGCCAGTGACTCGTGATTTTATAAGTGGAGATCTATGAATATACCCAACATCTACGGTGTTTATAGTTTCGCTTTCTAGGTTTAATACCATATCCTTATTTACACGTGGGTTGGAATAGGTGTTTCTTAAAGTGGGGGCTTTGGAGATATGTGCTGCATTGAGATTTAATAAATGACGCCCCGTAATTTTATAGGTAAATCCCATTTTAAATTGAGGCGTATTAAATGTTATTTTTTTACCCAGCCCTAGAGAGTTCTCTTTATATAGTTCGTTTTGGAACAGCCCTTCTCTTTGGTAAGTAGTAGTTATAAATCGAAATGAAGCAAAGGCATCTATGTTATTTCGTTGGTATTGATACTGACCAAACAGGCCTGTTTTTGTGGCCGATAACGTATAGTGATAATTGAACGTATCTCCTGTTAGAATTGGTTTTTCTGACAATAAATTATTGGAAGTGTTGTTAAAACCATCGATGTCCATGAGGTAGGAGGCCCCCAAAAGATCTAGCATGTTTGCATAATTTCTAGAGTTAAAATCTACATAGCTAATCCCAACATTGATGCTAGAATTTTCCGTTAATTCCGTAGAGAATATACTTTTTATACTTAATTGCTTGTCATCATTTCTGTCCTCGTATAAATAATAGGCTGCATTTTTATTTTGTAAAGCATTGTTGATGGTGTACAAATGCAACCAATCAATTTGGTTTCTTGTTGGATCCTGTTTAAACGCAGCTTCTGATTCGGGAATAATGTTTGGGTTTAAAGGATCGTTTGCCTGAAAATATGAGGGTAAATTTCGGTAATAGGTAGGGTCTGGGTTTTGTTGTTTAAAATAGCCCAACCTACTATTCCCAATATGTCCAAACTGGTATGCGATGCTTGTATTAATAGTAGATTTTTTACCTAGTTTCAGTTGATGTGAAAACATTAAAATGGGTTCAATTACTTCCTTTTGACGTGCGTTTCGCTTTCTTCCCGCTTGTGATCCCCAATAGGCATTGTAGGTAGTTCCCATTAAGTCCCATACCTCTTGCGTGTGACCTGCATTTTTTCCGCGTTTGTTTTGAGCATAAATAGCCATCAGATTAAAAGACTGCTTGGAGCTAGGTTGGTATTCTAGGGATGCAAAAAAGGAATTGGCATCATAAAAAGAACCTTGGAAATACCCTTCCTTAGCAAAGCGTCGTGATGCAGAAATGGTATAGGCCCATTTGTTTTTTAAGCCAGAGGCATGGGTAAGCATTAGCCGACCATTATAGCTTTTATTGGTAGCGGAAATGGTTGCCTTTGTTCCTGGGCGATACAGAGAAGCGGTGGTGATCATATTGGTTGTTCCCAGGATGCCGCCAAAAGTACTTTCTGTAAGCGCCAATCCAAAAGTGACTTCTTGGTTTCTAGTAGCATCATTTAAACCTCCCCAATTACTCCACTGTGGGCGTCCTCCGTAGATCTTGTTCATGGGAATTCCGTTAATCATCACTACAGCATTTTCAGAATCATAACCCCGAACACGGAACCATGCCTGTCCAAAACTATAAGCTGCTGCTCTAGAAAAGGCATCTTTTGAAGCTGCTAAAACACCGGAGACATTGTCTGAGCCACCAAGTTCGCTGTCTAAAAAATCATCTTCTGTTAAAATGATGCTATCCTCAAACTCAAAACCTGCAAGTGTTTTAGATAGCACAATAACACCTAAGTCTATGGTTTTTCCAGCAATGCAATGGATAGAAAAACGTTGTTTTTCAAAACCTTGAAGCTGTAGTTGTACTAGCTGTTTTCCTAAAGGTATCTTATCTAATTCAAACAGACCTTTCTTGCTTGTAAACGTTTGTAATGTCGTGTTTTCAATCACTACTTTTACTCCAAAAGCAGGTTTGTTTGATCCTTCAATAATTACATTTGCCGTTACTTTACTCAATACTTGTGCTTTTGTTAACCCAACCAAAAACAGTGTAATGAACAAAGTCAATAGTGTCTTTTTCATCTGTAAATTTTTAAAATATGAGATCAGAAAATCCTCCAATTTTGTGCTTGTATTTTGGGCTACATCACTTAAAAATGGATTTTTTCAATTGTTATACCAAATGGATTCCCGAATAATGGTTCAGAAATAGCATTTTTTGGTATTGTACTACGCTAATTGGAATTGCAATTTTTGATAAGATACATAAAACAAGAAGAGCATCAAAATAACCGTTTAGAATACGGTTTTTATGGCATCAAAAAAAAGGCGACCATATGGCCGCCTTTTGTAGTATTTAAAATGATTTTTAAAACCTATCTAATTCCTAGGTTTGTCCAATCGTTTTGGTCTTTTACTTCCCATTCAGTAGTAGAAGAAGCAGCCCAATCAGAATTACCCTGAGTGACCGTTTTTCTAACTATTGTATGATCTTTAGTAGCGGCAGTAACTCCAGCAACATCCCATCCAGAACCTGGATCATTATCTGGAGTTCCGATAACATCAATAATATTAAATGTTCCTGAACCATCATTTTTAGCTAAAGCAATGGCGTCATCTCCATTAAAGTGAACTGGACTTGGGTAACTTGCAGCTATATTAGCTTTGTCTAAAATTTCTTGACTTGCTTGATCAGCAGCAATGATAAAGAAAGCACCATCAGCAAGGGTACCTGTTAAAGCCAATTCTCTATCGGCTAACCAGCCACCTCCGTTATTTGAGGCCAAAACTTTATATTGTGATAAGTCAATTTCTGCACCAGTACCATTATAAATCTCGATGTATTTATTGCTACTTGATCCTTCAGCGTATTCACTAATGTATAAGTCAGTAGCAGATCCATCAGAACCTCCATCACCGCCACCATCAGAACCACAGTCTTCGTACACATCAGCAAAGGCTACATCAGCAGCATCACGAATGTATAATTGAGGCGTATTAAACTCACTCATAACACCTGTAATAGCACCTTTTAATGCATTTACTTGCGTTTCTTTAAAGGTCGCATCACCACGAACATAAGTGGTTAATTCATTTGTACAATCTGTAACAATGTTGTTCCCTGAATATGTTTTGGTGATATCTTTAAACTCGACACCTTCAATAGTTACTAACATAGCTTCATAAGCACCTGATAATGCTTGCTCCAATGTAATTACAGTAGGAGTTGGCAATGTACCAGCTTCTGTGCTACGAATATTTCCAACAGGGATATTGTTTAATTGTAATAATCCGTTGTATTCTTCTAAATCTACACCCATTAAAGCAATTTCAACTTCAGTTCCTAAAGCTAAGTCATGTGTTCCGGCAAAGCGTAATGCAATTGCTCCAGTGGCATCTTGAGCAAAAGCACTTTGACCATGAATATTTCCAGTAGCTCCGTTTGAAGTAATTACCGCGGTGATTTTTACATTATTTTCTATAGCTAATTTACTGCCAGAGAATAGTGCTCTTACAGCAGATAAATCAATCGCTTCTGCACTTGCAAAAATATCACATTTGTCATTGTTCATTTCTGCGAAGTCAGGGGTGTCTCTTAAGAATAATTGGTAGGTACCGTTAAAAACATTAACAATTCCGTAGATCGCTCCGTTTCCTGTAGGGACATTCGTTCCTGCAAAAGTAGCATACCCACTAGTTCTAACGATTAACCCATTAGCACTACAGTCCACTAAGCTTCTGTTGGTGGTCTTTTTTGGTTCTGCAAATGTAACTCCTTCTTCTGTAAATTGTAAGGCGTCAATTTTTACAAATAACCCAACGTGCTCTTCACTTAACTCAGAAATAGTTACAGTTGTAGGTTCTAATGGAGTGTTTTCTTCACCTACAAATAAATGTTTGTAAATAGCACTTTCCTCTATATTACCAATGTTTCCGTTGTATATTCCTCCTAATTGAATTTCTCCTCCGTAATCTCCTAGGTATAAGTCTTTTGCTTTAATAGTAACTTGCTGACCTACAGCGTAGCCTCTTAAGTACAAATCTTTTTGGTTGATTTTAATTTTTAAACCAGCTGTTTCGTCTTGTACATAGATGAACTTGTATGCATTACCACTAATATCATTGGCAGTAACTATAGCATCAAAAACTAAATCATCTGCTATTTGTAATAAGTCTCCAGTGTATAAATCTTTGATATCTTTAACTGTGGCATTCGCTTCAGGAGCTTCACAAGAAAAAGTAGAACCATCGCAACGTGCGTCGTTCATTATTACATCTTCAGTTCCACGGATTGTCAATTGATAATCGTCATTGTATTTTCCTAAAACGGCTACTAATGTTCCACTACCGTTTGGTAATAAATCGTTAAAGAAATCAGCATAACCACTGTTACGTAAAATAATTTCGTCACCATTACAATCTTGTAAAATAATGCTCGTATTTACACCGTCTACAGCATAGGTTTGACAAAGTGCTTCTGGTGCTACTTCTATGTTTTCTAATTTGATTAATGTATTAATCATGGCATCAGAAACTTCAGCAATTGAAGTTGTTGTAGGAATTACCTCTCCCTTTTCTTCACAGGCTAAGTACAACGCTGCTTTGGTTGCATCTTCGTTCAATCTTCCAACGGCCAAGTCTCCTCCGCTAGTTTCGTACAATCCACCTACTTTAGTAAGACCTGCATATTTATCAACATACAATCCATTAAGGTTGATGATGATTTTACTTCCTACAGGGTATTTTGTGTATAAATCTGGCATATCAGTGTCTAACTGAAAACCAATTGTTGGATTTTCTAAAGCATCTTGAAAATGTAAGGTACTGTAAAAGTTCCCTGTTTCATCGCTAGATGTTACATACCCTTCAATAACCATATCACTAGTAATGTGCACTACACTTCCAGCGTATAATGCTTTTACTTCTGCAATAGTTGTATTTACTTCTACATTCGGTTCATTACAAGTAATTTGTGGTGTGTCGTATTTATTATCCTCCACACAGGCCGCTAAAACTCCTACTAATAGGAATAAGCTTGCCGCGAATTTTAAAATTGTTATATTTTTCATTGTTGAATATTTTGTTTTTTAATTAAAAGCTAACTGAGAAATTGATATAAAAAGAAGTTCCGTAACCATACCAGTATTTAGATCCAAATAATGGTGTTTCACGTGATTGATCTTCTTTTAACAATTCGTAATTTCCTTTTCTTCCTTGCTCGTATCCACCCGTTTTGTATTCTGTATTTAATACGTTGTTTACACTTGCAAAAAGAGACACGTATTTACCGTTGATTCTCCAAGATTTCCCTCCTGTTAAATTTACCAATACATAGTCGTCAAAACGTTCTTGTTTTAATACGGCATCAATATCTGATTGGCTTACACCATCAAAAGGTTGGTTGGTTTCTGGGTTTGTATAAAAACGATCTGTTCTTAATCCAGAAGAAATATCCACATAGGTGTGTGACATGTGGTTGGCGTTAACTCCTATCCACCAGTATTTTGGGTCTCGGTATTCTAATCCTAAAGAGTAAGCTTGTTGTGGTGTACCCGCTACTTTATAATCCTTAATATACGAGGTTGATGGTTCTGCTGACTCAATTAATGATTCGTCCGAAGTATAATAACTTAACGGGTTGTTGTCGTAAGTATATTGTCCTACAGCAGCAACAGCGATTGCTTTTACCGTTTGTGTTACATTGTATTCTAAACCAAATTCGGCTCCAAAATGTTTACGGTTTACTCCTGTTAATACTTCCGATACAAATTCTCCTAAACTCTCATCAAAATAACGAGAAATATCGGTTCCGTTTTCAAATTTAGCGTAGTATCCTGTTAAACGTGCTTGGATACCCGGTGATCTGAATACATAACTCAAGTCGGTAGTTTTAATAGTTTCACTGTCTATTCCCAATACAACATCATGATTTACACGCGCATTTGAATAGGCGTTTTTTAATAAAGGTGCTTTGGTTATATACCCCGCATTAAAATCAATTAAATGACGTCCAGTAATTTTATAAGTAGCTCCACCTTTTACACTGAAATCGTCAAAGTTTAACTCTTTACCTTTTCCGTAAGAAGAATCTTCATACACTTCGTTTTGGAATAATCCCTCACGTTGGTACTTCGTGTTAGAAACGTTTCCTGCTACAAAAAAGTCAACTTTATTATAGTTGAACTGTAATTGCGTAAACACATCAAAAGTTCGTGCGTCTAAATTATAGTTATAGCTAAAGGTATCATTTTCATAAATAACACCATCTCCCAATAAGTTACTGTCTTTTAAAGTATACTGTCCTTGATCATAAAAATGACTGGCCCCTAAAAGATCTAACATATTTGCATAGTTATTAGATTGTAAATTACGGTAAGTCAATCCTACATTTATACCTACATGATCGCTGATTTCTGAAGACAATACAGTATTAAAACTGAATTGATTATCATCATTACGGTCTTCGTATAAGTAATAACGAGCACTTTTAGAAGGATCCATCATATTAGCTCCATACAAGGCTAATAAGTCTAATTGTCCTTCTTTATCATTATTTTTAAGCTGATTTGCTCTTTCGATAGCGATATTTGGATCTAAAGCATCTGCAAAATAACTAGGTAAATTCTTATAATACATTGGATCTGGGTTTCTCACATTAAAATAACCTATTCTGCTATTTCCTATTTGCCCAAATTGATATCCTACACTTGTACTTAATTGCGTATTCTCATAGATGTCCCATTCATGTGTTAACATAAAAATAGGTTCTGCAACCTCTTTCCTACGTACATTACGTTTTTTTCCATCTTGGTATCCCCAGTACGAGTTGTATTTAGTTCCCATTAGGTCCCAAACCTCTTGCGTATTACCAGAATTTTTACCTCTATTATTTACAGCGTAAATAGCGGTAAAATTTAAGCTGTGTGCATCGTTTGGTTGGTATTCAACCGCAGCAAACATAGAGTTGGCATCATAAGTAGATCCTTCAAAATAACCTTCATTCGCAAATCTACGAGAAGTAGAAATGGTGTAAGCCCATTTGTTTTTCAATCCAGAAGAATGCGTCGCCATAATACGACCACTGTAATTTTTGTTGGTAGCCGATGCAGTAACCTTAGTTCCTGGACGGTACTCAGAAGCTTTTGTAGAGATATTGGTCGTCCCTAAAACTCCACCAAACACTTTGTTAGACGGTGCTAATCCCAAAGTAACTTCTTGGTTTCTAGTAGCGTCGTTTAATCCTCCCCAGTTAGACCATTGTGGTCGTCCTGCATACATTTTGTTCATGGTGATACCATTTAACATTACGGTACCGTTCTCAGAATCAAAACCACGTACTCTAAACCATGCGGCTCCAAAATTAAAAGCGGCTGCTCTAGAAAAGGCATCCTTAGAGGCTGATAATAAGCCAGAAACATTGTCTGATCCACCACCTTCATCCTCTAAAAGATCATCATCAGAAAGAGAAATAACACTCAAATCACCCGTTGATCCAAGCTCTCTGTACATTAATAATACTCCTAAATCCGATTGTTTTCCATCTAACACAGCAACTGGATAGTTTTGCGTGTCGTAACCATCAAAAATCAACTGAACTATTTGTTGACCTTTTGGAACTTGTTTTAAAACAAAATTCCCTTCAGAATCAGTTTTTTGAACAAAGGTTGTCCCTAAAACCTTTACCGTTACTCCAGCGATGGCATTACCCGTATCGCTATCAGAAACAGTTCCTTTAACACTACTCAAACTTTGTGCATTTATCGAAATAACGACAAATAAACTTAGGAATAGTGAGACGATTGTTTTTCTCATATAAGATTTGATAAAATTGTTTGATTGCAATATTTTATTGCTCGCCAAATTTACAAATTATAAGTATTGGCAGATATTATTTTAATGTAAAATATGGCCTTGATTCGACTTTTGTTCATAACTTTGTGGACATAATTTTTTATAACGATGAATAAAATCAAAATATTAGTTGTAACCCTTTGTTTTTTAACGATTAACAGTTTTTCTCAGAAAAAAGATAAAGAATACCAAATCAGAACCATAGCGTTTTATAATTTAGAAAACTTGTTTGATACCGTAAACGATCCTGATGTTTATGATGAAGCGAGTCCAATTATGGAATCTAAAGGTGATACTGCTAAAATTTACCAGCAAAAACTGGAAAATATGGCCCGTGTGATTGCTCAGATTGGAAGTAAAAAAACCAATACCGCTCCCGCTGTAATTGGAGTTTCAGAAGTTGAAAATTTACGTGTTTTAGAAGATTTAATTGCTAATGAACACCTTAAAAAATTCAATTATGGAATTGTACATTATGATTCTCCTGACTTTAGAGGAATTGATGTCGCTTTATTGTATCAAAAACGTTATTTTAAACCCGTACACAGTAAAAACTACGAGCTTAAATTAGCCGATAATGAAGAAGGTAAAAAACAAACGACCAGAGATCAATTATTAGTGTCTGGTTATTTAGACGATGAATTAATTCACGTTATTGTAAACCACTGGCCATCCAGAAGAGGTGGTGAGAAAAAAAGTAGCATCAGACGTGAAAAAGGAGCTGCTTTAAATGTTGAAATTATTAAGGAAATACAAGATGAAAACCCCGATGCGAAGATTATTACCATGGGAGATTTTAACGATGATCCAACAAATAATAGTTTTAAAAAAGTACTAAAAGCAAAAGGGAAAAAGTCTGAAGTTAAACCTGGAGACATGTATAATCCAATGGAAAATATGCATGCAAGAGGGCTTAATACTTTAGGATATAGAGATAATATCAACTTATTTGATCAAATTCTTATTTCTTCTTCTCTATTAGATACAAATAAAAAGTTTGAGGATTATAAAATGTTTAAAGCAAACATTTACAACCCTCGTTTTCTTATCAATAAAAAAGGACGCTATAAAGGATATCCAAATAGAAGCTTTAGTTATGGAAACTTTACCGGTGGTTATAGTGATCACTTTCCTGTGTTTATTTACGTGATTAAAGAGAAATAGTTGTTGACTATTTACCCCAGGGATTTGTAGCTTGTTGCTGTTTATTTAAACAGATGTATTCGCTATTGATTGTTGAAAAAGACTTAGAAGTACAAAAAACGTCGGAATCATCCCGGCGTTTTTTTGTATCTTTATTTTATGAAAAAAATGACACCTTTTTTACTGTTTAGCGGAGACGCACAGCAAGCCATTGATTATTATACGAGCGTCTTTGAAAATACAAAAGTTCTTTTTTTAAAGGTACGCGATGATAAAAGTATTGAGTACGCTGAATTACTCATAAAAAACCAACACCTAAAATTTTCGGATCATATAGGTCCAAAAGATTTTGACTTTACGCCTTCTTTTTCCTTTTTTGTTGATTGTGAATCCTTACAAGAACTTGATTATTTGGCCGAGAAATTGGGTCAAAACGGCCTTGTACGCATGCCAGTGGACAACTATGGATTTAGTCAACAATTTACTTGGATTGACGACCAATTTGGAGTGTCATGGCAATTGAATGTAGCTTAGTTTTCTTCCTTCAAATCTTTTAACATTAGTTGTAAAGAAGTGTTTCCTTGCCACGTATTTTCATCAATAGAAAAAGCCACATCAAATGTGTCTCCTTTTTTAATTTGTGTAAATTTTTCTGCAAGACTAAAGCCAATACCACTGATTGCTATCCTAGTTTCAGGATCTTCTAAGTTTACTTTTAAATGTGTTTTATCTCCTCCTACAGGTTTCCCCCAACCAGTATCTCGGATGTTTTTACTAATAAAAGTAGGTGTCATATTTCCTGGGCCAAAAGGAGCCAATTGTTTTAAAATACGATGAAATTTAGGAGTGATTTTATCAAATGTTATTTCGGAATCATATCTCAATTCAGGAACGCGTAGTTCAGGAGGAATTGTCGCTTTGACAACTTCCTCAAACTTGGCTTTAAATTTAGGGTATTGTTCTAGAGATAAAGTCAATCCTGCAGCGTATTTATGTCCACCGAACTGTTCAATAAATTCACTACATTGTTCCAATGCGTCATATACATCAAATCCAATTACAGAACGTGCGGATGCGGCTAATTTTTCGCCACTTTTCGTAAAGACTAAAGTGGGGCGGTAGTATGTTTCTATCAGTCTAGAAGCTACGATTCCTATGACACCTTTATGCCAATTTTCGTCATAAACAACCGTGGTGTAGCCTTCTGTTTCGTTGTTTTCAAGGATTTGAGCTAAGGCTTCTTGGGTGATGGATTTATCCAATTCTTTTCGGTCTACATTGTTGATTTCAATGGCCTCGGCAAATTTTTGAGCCTTTGCTTTATCATCTTCAATTAATAATTGTACCGCATCATTTCCTGATTTTATACGCCCTGCTGCATTTATTCTTGGGGCAATTCCAAATACCACATCAGTGATGGTTAGGTTCTCCTTTTTTGATTGGGCTATCAATGCTTTCATCCCTGTTCTTGGATTGGAATTTATCACTTGTAAACCATGAAAGGCGAGCACTCTGTTTTCCCCCGTTATCGGTACAATATCTGCTCCAATAGCAGTGGCTACTAGATCTAAATAAGGTAAAAAATGTTCAATGTTTTGTTGGTATGTAGTTCCAATAGCTTGGATTAATTTGAAACCAACTCCGCAACCACACAACTCATCGTATGGATAGTCACAGTCTATACGTTTTGGATCTAAAACCGCTACGGCTTTTGGAATTTCGTCCCCTGGCCTGTGGTGATCACAAATGACATAGTCAATCCCTTTTTTAGTGGCATATGTTACTTTGTCAATGGCTTTTATTCCACAATCCAAGGCAATAATTAAGGTAAAATCGTTGTCTTCGGCAAAATCAATGGATTGAAAAGAGATCCCGTAGCCTTCTGCATAACGATCCGGAATATAGGTGGCTATATTTTTATGAATGGTTTTTAAATAAGAGTATACCAGTGACACGGAAGTAGTTCCATCCACGTCATAATCTCCATAAACCAAAATGTTTTCTTCGTTTTCAATGGCTTTACTGATGCGTTCCACTGCCTTGTCCATGTCTTTCATTAAAAAAGGATCGTGGAGTTCACTTAAACTGGGGCGAAAAAAAGACTTTGCTTGCTCAAAGGTGTTAATCCCTCTTTGAACAAGCAAAGTCGCTATAGTTTTATCAACCCCCAAATCATTGGATAGTTGTTGTACAATTTTAAGTTCTGTAGTGTTTTTCTGAATCCAGCGCATCGATCATTTTTTTTCAAAAATAATCAAAAAAGTATGAAACTACTGTTCTATATATTCAACTTTGATAGAAAGTTCAGAAAAACCTCTAAACATTTCCAATACACCGCAATAGCGTTCTACAGATAAATCTACTGATTTTTGAATTTTATCTTTCTTAAAGTCTTTTCCATAAAAGCGATAAATCAATGCTACTTTGTCATAAAACTTTGGGTGCTCGTCGGTTAAATTTGCAATGACCTCAATTTTTATGTCGTCTACTTCAGCACGCATCTTTTTTAAGAGGGAAACAATGTCCATGGCAGAACAACCAGCCAAAGAAGTCAACATTAATTTTTTAGGTGTTACTCCTTTTCCAGTTCCTCCTAATTCTGGATTTGCATCAATATTTATTATTTGCTCATGTCCTTCAGCTACAAAGTGCATGTCTCCTTTCCAAGATAATTCAACTTTATTTTCCATTCTATTCTGTTTTAAAAAACGAAGTTAGTTAATATTACAAACAAACTTAGTAACAATCAATACTTTCTTGTTTTTGTAGAATTAACTAGGTGGTAACAGCTAATAACTGACGACGGTATGCAGTAAGTAATCTAGATTTAGAGATAAATCCAAAGTATTTACCGTCTTTAATTACGGGTAAATTCCATGCACCTGTATGCTTGAACTTATCCATAATTTCTTGCGTAGAATCGTCTCCGTAATAAATAAGATCTGGCGCACTGTGCATAAGGTCAGCTACTTTTACTTTCTTACAAAGTTTGGTATCAAACATAATTCCACGAATGTCATCTAAAAGTAATACTCCTAAAAATTCGTTATCATCACTGACTACAGGGAAGTTATTTCGAGAAGATTTTGCCACGGCACTATGTAGCATATCTTGCAAACGCATTTCTGGTTTGATGGAGATAAAATTGGTTTCTATCACTTTATCTATCTTTAATAACAAGAGTACGTTATTGTCTTTATTATGAGTCAGTAGCTCTCCTCTTTTTGCCAATTCCATAGTGTAAATAGAGTGGGAAACAAAGTAACGAGTCACCGCATATGAAATTACAGCGACTAACATTAAAGGTACAAATAATTCATATCCTCCGGTAATCTCAGCAATTAAAAAGATGGCGGTTAGTGGGGCATGTAACACACCAGACATTAAACCGGTCATTCCTATCAATGTAAAGTTAGACTCAGAAACATTGAATCCAAGACCTAAGTTATTGATAATTCTTGCCACCATATTTCCTAGGGCACTTCCCATAAATAAGGTTGGAATAAAAATTCCTCCAATACCACCAGCGGCAAATGTAGTAGTCATGGCAATGGCCTTAAAAATGGTAATTATAAACAACAAAGCGATAATTCCCCATGCGTGATCTGTTAAATGCTCCCAAAAAGGAATATTTCCTAAGGCTTCTTTTGCATTACCATGGAGTAGATTATTCATTAGGTTGTAACCTTCTCCGTACAATGCAGGTATAAAAAATAACATTGTCCCAATAGCCAATCCACCTATCAATAGTTTTTTAATAGGACTACTCATCTTGTCAAAAAAGTTGCTAATCCCAAAAAATATTTTTGAAAAATAGACCGATGCTATCCCGGTAAACAAACCTAATAAAATATAAAATCCGATGTCTGACATCTCGAATTTATCTTGTAATTCAAAACTAAATAATAATGCTGTCCCTCTAAAAAAGTAGGTAGTCAAGACCGCAGAAACAGAAGAAATAAGTAAGGGAACCATAGAGGCAAACCCTATTTCCAAACTAAAGATTTCCAATGCAAAGACGATGGCTGCAATAGGTGCTTTAAACATCGCTGCCAATGCTCCGGCAGCAGTACAACCTATTAACAACATCCTTGTTTTTGTACTCATGTGGAATAACTGAGCTAAATTTGAACCGAAAGCAGCTCCTGTACTTACAGATGGCCCTTCTAAACCTACGGAACCTCCAAAACCTACAGTTAATGGTGCGGTTAATAAAGATCCCCACATTTTATAACGTTCTATAAATCCATTTTTCTTAGAAATTGAATATAACGTCGATGGAATTCCATGTGGAATTTCATGTTTTACTACATATTTAATTACAAAATATACCAATACCAACCCTATTGTTGGAAAAACAAAATACATCGTATGGTGGTAATCTTTTATAAATTCCCATTCTAATAACGACTGAATTAAATGCGTTAAGTTTTTTAAGAGAACAGTTCCAAGACCCGTAAGTAGTCCTACAAATACACTTAAAATATAAATAAATTGACGTTCAGAAATATGCTTATATTTCCAAATTAAAAATTTGACTAATAGAGTTTTTTTAGCACTTGGCATAATAAATAAAAAGTAGATTTAGCAGGGCAAAGGTATCATTTTATCAATACATGCGTTCCGTTCTACTTTATTTAATGAAAAAAAAATAAGAATACGTATTCGTTGATGAGCAAGTAGAGCCCTAGAATAGTTTAGATGTTCAATATGAAAGGGTTGTCCTGTATAAAAGTATCAAGGTCCTTTATAGGGAATAAAAATGTTTATTAACTAGATTAACAAGAAGAACAGTGTTAGTTTTCCATTAATTTAGGGCATCGACCACAGAAGGTCTTTCCATTTTTTTTATAACTTTTACAGCATTTTTTCTTTTTACTAATGGTTTCCACCACTGAAAAATCATAGTTGTATAATGCTTTAGCCACTGTAAATGAAGACAAATTATTTTTATTTAGAATGAATAAAAACAAAGGTACAGTATTTTTTGGAATCTCAAAGTGATTATTGTTAGTTTAACTATTTTTTTAGAGAACCCAACGTATCCAAATGACTGTTTACGTGGGTAGAAATAGTTTGCCTAGCTGAGTAAATCTAGATACTTTTGTAAAATGCAGGAACAAATCGCTTTTAAAAACACCCAAATCTGTTTTAATGAACAAGGAAAAGGGGCAGCCGTAGTCTTATTACATGGTTTTCTTGAAAACAGTAGTATGTGGAAAAATATCACTTCTGAATTGTCAAAAAAATACCGTGTGATTTCGATTGATTTATTAGGGCACGGTAAGAGCGAAAATTTGGGGTATATTCATAGTATGGAGGACATGGCAACTGCTGTGAAAACGGTATTGGATGCTTTGAAAATTAGAAAAGCAATGTTTATAGGGCATAGCATGGGAGGCTATGTAGCATTGGCTTTTGCCGACTTATTTTCCAAAAACACTAAAGGAATCTGTTTGTTAAATTCCACCCCCATTAATGATTCTGCTGAAAAAGTGATTCAGAGAAACCGTGCCGTTGTAGCTTTAAAACAACAATTGACAACCTTTATTAAAATCGCCATTCCTAACCTGTTTGCCCCAGCGTCAAAAGACGTTTTTATTGAGGAAATAACTATAGTGATCGCAGAAGCATTAACCACCAGCAAACAAGGTGCTGTTGCTGCTACGGAAGGAATGAAAACCAGAAAAAATTATCAGGAATTTTTCTCTAAATCTACCTTGAAAAAAATGGTGATTTTAGGAAGAGAAGACCCCGTATTGGACTTAAAAAACCAACTAGAAATTTATAAAAACACCGACATTCCTACTACTATCTTGGAAGGAGGACATATGAGTCACATAGAAAGTTTTGAGGCTTTAATGCCTGTTTTAAAGAAGTTTTTGAAATAAAAAGAGACTACTTGAAAGAGGAAATGAGCGTTAGCATTACTTTATTTTTTTTACAATTGTATTTGCTTATTTTTTACTTTAGATTGTATAGGATCAGTACTTTATAGAAAAGGGTGGCTATTTTCAGTGTTTCATTATGATACTATCTAAGATTTTGTAATTTTATCCACTGTAAACAATAACAAACTTATGAAATACATCATACGCATACTATTAGCCATTGTACTGGGACTTATAGGAATAGGGTTTTATATCAAACAAACCGATATAGAAGAAGGTCGTTTTTATATAGGGATAGGTGTGGTAACCTTAGCGTTTGTACTCATGCCTTTGTTTATTTACCATAGCTATAAAGGAAAGGATTTGAGTAAATATACTTTTATAGTTGATAAAGAAAAGGACGAAGAAGAAGAAGAAGAAGAAACTGAAGAGCAACAACCATAGTTTTACAGGTTTGCTATCATTTTTTTAATTCATAGAACAGGTACTTTTGAACGATGTAACGCTTAGTTCCTAATAAGGATAAGTTCCGCTTCTAAGTCGTTTTTTATGTTTTCTTGAGTGGTATTTAGGTTCCCTTTTAGTAAATTATTTGATTCGTATGGATCCGTTTGTAGCGCATACATTTCTTGGTTTCCATCAGTATCTGTAAATAATTTATACGTACCGTTACTAATTACCCATGTCTCCATGGTTCCATCATCTTTTTCTGAATATTGAAAATCTCTATGTGAGTTTTCCGAGCTTAATAAAGGCTTAAAACTTTTACTATCATTTATTTCAGAAACTGATACTCCTGCTAATGCTGCGATGGTGGCAAAAAGATCGGTACTATTAATTAAATTACTATCTGTAACGCCCATTCTTTCTACCCCGGCTCCAGATACAAATAAAGGTGTGTTAATTCCACCTTGATACAATGATCCTTTAGCGCTTGTGTTTGAATATGGAAACTGTGCTACTTGGTTTGGGGTTCCATTATCGCCAATAAAAATTACAATTGTATTTTCTCTTTCACTGCTTGTCATACTATCCAATAGTTGCCCTATTTGATAATCCATCGCTTCTATAGCGGCTAAATAATATGGGGTGGCATCCATCCCGTCTACATATTCGGGTAAGTTCCCTTGTGAGTGCATTTGCGCTGGTGGACTATGAAAAGGAGTGTGAGGGGCAGTATATGCTAACCATAAAAACCAGGGCTTGTCTTGTGCCTTTATCCAATCGATGGAGAGTGTTGTAAATTTTTCTGTGATATAGGAGGTTTCTGTAGTTTGTTCTAGTGCGCTGCTAAACATCCATTGGGTGTAGCTTTGTACGCCACCTCCCAACAATCCAGCATAGTAGTCTATTCCAAAATCTTCAGGATTGGATATGTTTAAGCCGCTTCCTGATAAATGCCATTTTCCGATTAGGGCGGTAGCATAAGCGTCCGAAGTTTGTTGGTTGATGTATTTTTGTAACGTCATCTCTGAGCTATGTAACTTGTCATTGGCCCATTTAACGCCTGTTCTATAGCCGTATTTTCCGGTAATAATACTTGCGCGTGTGGGTGAACATGTAGGATTTACCCAACAATTGTCAAAGCTTATTCCTTCATTTTTAAAACTATTTATATGTGGAGTATTTGGTTTGATAAGCCCTTCGGAAAAACCGGTAGTTGCGTCTTTTCCCATGTCGTCTGCAATGATTAGTAATATGTTGGGAGCCGAAGTTGTAGTAGGTTCCTCTATGGATGGTAATGCCTCATTTTTAGAGCAAGAAAAAAGTAGACATGTACTTATGATAAGAAGAATTCCGATTGAATTTAGTGTTTTAAGTAGCATAAGTTGGGAGGTTTTATAGTAGTAAGACGCGAACTAAAGTGAAAGGTTTAAAATGACACCTAGGTAAGTAATTCCTAAAGATGCTATTAAGATAATGAAATTTATTTTAAAAATGATACCTAAAGATTACATGAAATGGTACCAATAGAACCGAGATAGGTAAATTGTAGGAAAAGAAACTGTACTGCTGATTCTCGGTGTGAAATGTATTCGTGTTTTTTTTTAAGCGCTATCTTTTCTCTCTCCTAAAGTGAGCGTGGTTTTATGATCGTTGCTTTTTAGTTGTTAGACCATGGGGGCTTTTTCTTTAGAATAAGTATTGTGTAGAATTGTAAAATAAAAGGTTGAGCCTTTCCCTTCAATACTTTCCACCCATAAAGCTCCACCTAGCATTTCGGCATACGCTTTTGAAATTGATAGTCCTAATCCAGCACCTTCCAAGGCGTCCCTGTCACTAATGTCAGCTTGAACAAACCTATCAAATATGGCTTTTTGTCTTTTTTGAGGGATGCCTATGCCAGTATCTTTTACAAAGAATTCCAGGTGTTCTCCTTTTCGAGTACAGCCAAATTCTATGGAGCCTTGTTTGCTGTATTTAATAGCGTTTTTCACGAGTTTATTTAGAATGGCAAGTAACTTATCCTTATCTGTTTTTATAATTGTTTTCTCCTGATGTAAATATTTTTTGTGTAAAAACTGTAATCCTTTACTGTCAGTTTCTGGTTTGAAAAAGGAATAGATGTTTTCGCATTGCGCGTTAATATCCAGCTCCTTTATGTTAACTTCTACCTGTTCTGCTTCTATTTTTGAAATGTCTATAATGTCATTGATAAGGTTTAGCATTCGCATCCCACTTTGTTCAATAACTTCGATAAATTCCTGTTGCTTTTCACCCGTAAGATGGGGTCTTTTAAGTAAGCTGGCAAAACCGAGGATTCCATTCATAGGAGTTCTGATTTCGTGGCTTATATTGGCAAGAAAAGCTGATTTTAAACGATCAGATTCCTCTGCTTTTTCTTTGGCTATTATCAGTGCTTGCTCTGCTGTTTTTTGAGCGGTAATATCTTCCTTAATGGCAAGGAAATTAATGATCTGTCCTTGCT